>SAMEA3663015__coassemble_71_pt1 | contig 284540 bp, 201 predicted proteins | sample SAMEA3663015__metabat2_low_PE_008 | metagenome-assembled genome bin SAMEA3663015 (sample SAMEA3663015) | pig gut metagenome | biome: pig gut; feature: pig-associated habitat; material: faeces | place: France | collected 2012
GAATAACGGATTCGGCTGGAACAGGCTTCCAAAATCCTTCATGGGAGAAAACACGCGGTTTGAGAAGATTTGCGATGATTTTATGTTGTGAATTGCTTTCAAATTAGTATCTTTGCAGTTGCAAACACAACCAAATAACTAACAGAATACAACACTTATAAGTTGTGAATTGCTTTCAAATTAGTATCTTTGCAGTTGCAAACACAACTCCGAAGGAATAAGTGCGTTTGCAGAGGCAGTTGTGAATTGCTTTCAAATTAGTATCTTTGCAGTTGCAAACACAACACAATTCGTTGTTGCTCATTGTTAAGTTCTGTTGTGAATTGCTTTCAAATTAGTATCTTTGCAGTTGCAAACACAACAGCACAACTTTGATTTGTAATTGTTGCTGGTTGTGAATTGCTTTCAAATTAGTATCTTTGCAGTTGCAAACACAACAAGTTCAGTACATTGAATTCTTGACGTATAGTTGTGAATTGCTTTCAAATTAGTATCTTTGCAGTTGCAAACACAACTAAGAAGTGTTTTTACGGAAAGTGTCGTTAGTTGTGAATTGCTTTCAAATTAGTATCTTTGCAGTTGCAAACACAACATCCCATTGCTGCAAGTTCCACGCATTTTGGTTGTGAATTGCTTTCAAATTAGTATCTTTGCAGTTGCAAACACAACAACGGGGCATTTCCCATTTGAGGGGAGTACGTTGTGAATTGCTTTCAAATTAGTATCTTTGCAGTTGCAAACACAACTAAGAAGTGTTTTTACGGAAAGTGTCGTTAGTTGTGAATTGCTTTCAAATTAGTATCTTTGCAGTTGCAAACACAACATTGGAAACTTCAACCAGGAAGAGTTATAGTTGTGAATTGCTTTCAAATTAGTATCTTTGCAGTTGCAAACACAACAATGTCTTGCCTTTGGACAAATTGGGGGTAGTTGTGAATTGCTTTCAAATTAGTATCTTTGCAGTTGCAAACACAACCGATTTGTAATTATATGCTTGAAATTATCCGTTGTGAATTGCTTTCAAATTAGTATCTTTGCAGTTGCAAACACAACGAGAATTTGCTGGCACATTAACTGCTTTCGGTTGTGAATTGCTTTCAAATTAGTATCTTTGCAGTTGCAAACACAACTAAGTGAGGAACTCGATGTAAGAGACTTTCGTTGTGAATTGCTTTCAAATTAGTATCTTTGCAGTTGCAAACACAACAAAGGAGCATTACCCATTTGAGGAGAATAAGTTGTGAATTGCTTTCAAATTAGTATCTTTGCAGTTGCAAACACAACGTTTTTGAAGTTCGGGAGTGTTCGGAAGCCGTTGTGAATTGCTTTCAAATTAGTATCTTTGCAGTTGCAAACACAACGCTTGCAACTATGATTGCATCGTTTATCGGGTTGTGAATTGCTTTCAAATTAGTATCTTTGCAGTTGCAAACACAACTCCATGTTCCGTTAGAACAATCCAAATATTGTTGTGAATTGCTTTCAAATTAGTATCTTTGCAGTTGCAAACACAACACGATGAAGTTTGAGCACCTGAGTAACAAAGTTGTGAATTGCTTTCAAATTAGTATCTTTGCAGTTGCAAACACAACATCGGCAAGGTAAGGTTGTTACTAAACGAGGTTGTGAATTGCTTTCAAATTAGTATCTTTGCAGTTGCAAACACAACTATCGGGGTCAGATTGTACATGAACAGTAAGTTGTGAATTGCTTTCAAATTAGTATCTTTGCAGTTGCAAACACAACGGCACGGCTAACGCAATTCACTATGTCGCAGTTGTGAATTGCTTTCAAATTAGTATCTTTGCAGTTGCAAACACAACACCCATTTGAGGTGAATAGAGTGCAGTAGTGTTGTGAATTGCTTTCAAATTAGTATCTTTGCAGTTGCAAACACAACTCACCTGCAATGACTTCTTTACACATGACAGTTGTGAATTGCTTTCAAATTAGTATCTTTGCAGTTGCAAACACAACGTTGTAAACTGTTTTAATGCTTTCTGCTGGTTGTGAATTGCTTTCAAATTAGTATCTTTGCAGTTGCAAACACAACGTTTTTTTGTAGAAAACCGTTTTTGAATAGTTGTGAATTGCTTTCAAATTAGTATCTTTGCAGTTGCAAACACAACTAGTGGTTATCGAGGTCATGAGGTTGATGAGTTGTGAATTGCTTTCAAATTAGTATCTTTGCAGTTGCAAACACAACAACCAACGCTGTAACGCGTTGACGTTTCGAGTTGTGAATTGCTTTCAAATTAGTATCTTTGCAGTTGCAAACACAACAGTAGGTCAAGTATCATTCCATATAACTGCGTTGTGAATTGCTTTCAAATTAGTATCTTTGCAGTTGCAAACACAACAACAATTCGAAACCACAATTAGGCAGTTTGTTGTGAATTGCTTTCAAATTAGTATCTTTGCAGTTGCAAACACAACATTCAACCTTTTACAAAGGCACTTTCCGTAGTTGTGAATTGCTTTCAAATTAGTATCTTTGCAGTTGCAAACACAACAATGTCTTGGCGTTGAATAAATTGCGGGAAGTTGTGAATTGCTTTCAAATTAGTATCTTTGCAGTTGCAAACACAACTGAAAGATGATGAATAAGAATTTCATCTGAGTTGTGAATTGCTTTCAAATTAGTATCTTTGCAGTTGCAAACACAACATGTTTGAAAGCATTTCACGCTTCTTTTGAGTTGTGAATTGCTTTCAAATTAGTATCTTTGCAGTTGCAAACACAACAGAGCCAACAGACGTAAATCCGTTGGCTAAGTTGTGAATTGCTTTCAAATTAGTATCTTTGCAGTTGCAAACACAACTGAGCAGCCAGAGACTGTTTGTGGTTATCGGTTGTGAATTGCTTTCAAATTAGTATCTTTGCAGTTGCAAACACAACATGCTGCCATGTGTCGGAAACAAACCTACCGTTGTGAATTGCTTTCAAATTAGTATCTTTGCAGTTGCAAACACAACAATGTCTTGTCTTTGGATGAATTGGGGAAAGTTGTGAATTGCTTTCAAATTAGTATCTTTGCAGTTGCAAACACAACACGCTTTCGCAATTTGCAACATACAACGCCGTTGTGAATTGCTTTCAAATTAGTATCTTTGCAGTTGCAAACACAACAATGTCTTGTCTCTGAATGAATTGCGGATAGTTGTGAATTGCTTTCAAATTAGTATCTTTGCAGTTGCAAACACAACAAGCCAGCAGCTTTAAGTCTCTGCATTTGTGTTGTGAATTGCTTTCAAATTAGTATCTTTGCAGTTGCAAACACAACACATTTCGTCTTTTTCGTTCTCTATCATAGTTGTGAATTGCTTTCAAATTAGTATCTTTGCAGTTGCAAACACAACAATGTCTTGTCTTTGGATGAATTGAGGGAAGTTGTGAATTGCTTTCAAATTAGTATCTTTGCAGTTGCAAACACAACGTCGTCTCAACTGTATGAGTGTGAGAGTTAGTTGTGAATTGCTTTCAAATTAGTATCTTTGCAGTTGCAAACACAACGCCACAACGCAACGCTTCTGCTCATCGCTGGTTGTGAATTGCTTTTAAATTAGTATCTTTGCAGTTGCAAACACAACAAACCTTTGAATGGTACGAGTATAAATACAGTTGTGAATTGCTTTCAAATTAGTATCTTTGCAGTTGCAAACACAACTCTTTAAGTGGGATTGATTGTAGACCAATGGTTGTGAATTGCTTTCAAATTAGTATCTTTGCAGTTGCAAACACAACGAGGAAGATTGCCAATATTGCTCATTATAGGTTGTGAATTGCTTTCAAATTAGTATCTTTGCAGTTGCAAACACAACTTAGGGGTTATGCGTTTGAAAACGCCCTGAGGTTGTGAATTGCTTTCAAATTAGTATCTTTGCAGTTGCAAACACAACACAAAAAAGGAGTATACGTCGAAGTTTGTGTTGTGAATTGCTTTCAAATTAGTATCTTTGCAGTTGCAAACACAACCAACGTAAAAATCAATTTCACTTGTAGCAAGTTGTGAATTGCTTTCAAATTAGTATCTTTGCAGTTGCAAACACAACTCAAACCCTTGAAGTTTATAACCCACTTACGTTGTGAATTGCTTTCAAATTAGTATCTTTGCAGTTGCAAACACAACTTAGGGGTTATGCGTTTGAAAACGCCCTGAGGTTGTGAATTGCTTTCAAATTAGTATCTTTGCAGTTGCAAACACAACTTAGGGGTTATGCGTTTGAAAACGCCCTGAGTTGTGAATTGCTTTCAAATTAGTATCTTTGCAGTTGCAAACACAACCCAAAAGATTTGCGGCAATAACCAGAACAAGTTGTGAATTGCTTTCAAATTAGTATCTTTGCAGTTGCAAACACAACAGGTTACGAAGTATGGATTTCCAGCAGTGCGTTGTGAATTGCTTTCAAATTAGTATCTTTGCAGTTGCAAACACAACGTTGGGGTAATGTAGCAAAAAGCCACGTCCGTTGTGAATTGCTTTCAAATTAGTATCTTTGCAGTTGCAAACACAACTAATCTGTGTCGGTCAGCGTTTCAAGAATGTTGTGAATTGCTTTCAAATTAGTATCTTTGCAGTTGCAAACACAACAGACCGTCATACGCACCGCTACCCGCACCAGTTGTGAATTGCTTTCAAATTAGTATCTTTGCAGTTGCAAACACAACACTTGTGAGTGTCGCTCACGGGTTGAACGGTTGTGAATTGCTTTCAAATTAGTATCTTTGCAGTTGCAAACACAACTGAATCCGGGTAAGTTGCTCGGATTTAGTTGTTTATAGGGCTAATTAGAAAATAAAAATCGGCGAGTTTAGAATAGTTCTAATTGCTGGGTGCAGCCTTTTTGTTGTTCTGGTTTGCGGCAATAGAAGATTTCTATTTCGCCAAATTGTTTGTCGGTTATGCAGAACATTCCTACTTTTCCGTGTTCCGGCATGGCGTTCTTTACTCGTTTGATGTGGACATCGGCATTTTCTTTGCTCGGACAATGTCTCACATAGATAGAGAATTGGAACATGGTAAAACCGTCTTCCAAAAGTGTTTTACGAAACTTGGCTGCTGCCGCCCTATCTTTCTTGGTTTCGGTCGGCAAATCAAAAAGTACCATTACCCACATAATTCTGTATTCGCTAAATCTTTGCATTGGTTACATTGTTGGATATATTATTTTTCTTGCTTCTCCCGAATAGCATTTTTGTAATGAGGCGGTGGTGGTGCTGACTGCCACCATGAGAGGGCTGCGTTGTGAGTTGATTGTTACATCAAGTACCGGTATTTGTAGGAGTAGGGATTTTAATTCGTTGTTTAATTCACTGCAATCGGGCTTGTTATCAAATATGTCGAAGATGTATTTATCGACGTATGGTCGGTAGGGTTCCATAATGTCATCTGCCAAACAGTAGGCGTTGTATTTGTTGCGGTGGTGTATGCCGAGGGTTGGTAGCAGTCCGCTCGACACTAAGCCTCTTGCCACTATGGCTCTGAGGATTGCGTATCCGTAGTTCAGCAGGTTGTTTGGCGGTGCGGCTTCTCTCGAGCGTACAAAGTCGGGGATTGTAGGGAAGGCGTTTTGCCAATAATAGACGGCGGCTCTGGCTTCCATGTTGTCGCTGTCGCCGCTTTTGACTTGTGTTGCCCACCGGAGCATATTGCGGACTTCAACTCCTCTACATTGTCGGAGTACGGCGGCTTGGTTTTGTATCTTGGCGACGATGGTTTGTTGCCATAGTTGCTTTTTCAGTGGGAGGGAGGCTTCAATTTGGTAACGCATTCGTTCGGTCTGAGTGGTGTTGCCTTCAAGTGGCAGATGCATGGCTATGGGCAGGTGGCTTTGGTTGCAGGTTATCACTGCACAGTTGTTGTCTATCAGTTGTTCCAATACGCTCTGGGTGATAGTGATGCGTTGATTGTCCAAGACGACTATGCCGATGTCTTCAATCGGAATGGTGGTAACGGCACTCTGCTTGAAACTTTCGGGCAGAGTGTCGTTGTTTTCCACTTCGGGCAGCTTGATAACCAACTGTTTGTTCTTCACCGACAGATATGCCGGATTTGAGAAACACAACGTTCGCTTAATCATAGTGCTTTGATTTTTAGTTAGTACTCTCCAACAGAAACTATTTGTCCTATATGATTTACTCTCACTTTGATAATTCCTTTAATCGAGTCAAACGATGTGCATCTTTTCCATGTTACATCTTTCAATGCCTTGTCGGTATTATCGACAGATGTTTCTAAATGATGTCTGAACCAATAGTCTTTGCTTGACAACTTTTGAACCCTGAACAGATTTGGACTGATAAGAGGATAGTTTGCAGGGTTTAATAAGTCTATTTCTTCAGGGTCAAATGTTTTGATGCGATGTTCTTTTCCGTTTTCGTCATTTACTATTTCATATCTCGGGAATACGAAATATTCGTTCTGTTTCATAGAGAACATAAATTGCCAACCTTTGTTATTGTTGTATGACTTATCAATAATGGTTTCGCCATTGTTTGCCCTTATTGTTGTTTCAAAGAAAGGAACACACCTTTCTTCCATTTCATACATGACATTTCCGTTTTCGTCTATTTGAGGTTCATTTGTTCTCTTGTCAATAATTGGCTTTCTATAAATTGCAACGTGATGATTATTGCCTGATTTTACAAAATCTACAGCCTGTTTTGAACCTTTTTCATCTAAGATAAACTTTCCATTTTTGTCCCTCTTAGAGTGCAAAGGTATAGGATTACCCATATTTTCGCCAATGGTAACTCTCTTGATTGCAATTCCTTTTTCTTCGTTTAACCAAATCGGATTTTCATCAAGGTTTGAGAAAGCCTCTTTTGCTTTTCCGCCAAAGGCTTCTAATCGTTCTTCCAATATGGTTTTTATCTTCTTATCAAGAACTTTTTTAATGTTAAGGTTTTCATCTACTGGTTTTCTGATTGTGTAAATAGGTTCTCTTCGTACTATTTTTACTTTTGAGGGAACTTTGCTATCATGATGAATATCGATGAAAAGCGGGTACTTTTCCAAACTATTTTTTCCTGTGAATGCTTTTTCCGGATTTCCTCCAAACTCTTCAAGTCGCTTCAATAGAGCCTCTCTGTAACGTTTGTTTGCAACCCTTGCAATTTTTTCGGCTGTAAAAGTTTTGTCGATACTCTCTTCGGAGGTTACGTACTGCATAACTTTTCCATGAACTGTTGCTTCGTGCAATTCTCCTCTCGGTGTCAGTTGAGTTTCAGACAGCGTTTTGTTGCCTGCTTTTATTTTGTTGGTATTTCGAGTGGTAACTTTGTTCTTTGATTTTATTGATACTAATATGCTTTCGAGTTGTCTTTTCGCCTCTGCCCTAAACTCGTTTAACGGCATTGGCGGATTAAATACTAACTTGCCGTTTGTAGTTCTGTGTAGTTCTTTTCGTTCGATTGCATAGATTACTGAGGAACGGTCGCTCTTGTCGAGCTTACTTAATTCTACTGTATCCAAATCAATGTAATCCTCTTCTGATTTTTGAATTCTTGCGTGCAGGTTGTTCAAGTATTGAATGTAGCTTGGTTTGGTGAAAGCTATGGTAAGAGCGTCCATTGCATGGTGTCTGTGGTCGTTACGCTTTGTCCAATCGGTGATTTGTGGAATTTGTTGCCCGTCTCTGTTGATTCTATAGTGGGTTAGTCCAAGCCTATCGTATTTATCCCAGTTAAGTTCTTTCATCACATCAACCAACTGCCAATCTTCTCTAAGCCTGTCGGTGATAGAACCGGTTGTAGTCGTTACTACTTTGACAATGCTTTCCAATATCTCACGAGCTTTCTTTGCAATGTATTGAGAGTCTCTTAAATCCCTGTTTATAAATCCTCCGTCAATATCTTCAGCTCTTGTCATCAAGTTTTTGTATTTGGCTTTTGATATTTTTCCATCGTCAAGCAAAAGTTTTACTCTGCTCTCATAATCCTCAATCTCTTTACTTCCGTTTTTCTCTGAAATATAATCGTATGCGGTTTTCTTGCCTTTTTCGATATTGGCACTCCTTAACTCCAAAGTCTTGTTTGAGAAAGAATCGTCAAATCTCAATGCTTGCGGAATTATATGCTCTATGTCGAACTTTTTGCTGAATAGTTCCTCTTGGCTTATGTATGTGTTGGTGTAAATAGTTTTGTACCCACAGGGTTCTAATTCCTCGTATAGTTTGTATCGAATGATGTCATTACGACTTGGAGATTCTATTCCGAAGTCTTTTTTCAATTTTTCGCAAATGGTGTCATGTTCTTTCTTAGCTTCTCTTACTTTTTTGTCTGCTTCTTCTCTTTCTTTGGCACTCTTTTTCAATTCGCGTGCCAACTCTATGCGTATTTCGTCCGGTTTGCCGTATGTCTCAATAATCTGATTTACCACATTTATCATCTGATTGAGTATCTTTTCGACAACAGGATTTCGCAAACTATTTTTAGGCAATAGTTCCAAGTAGTCTTTAAGTACTTTTTGGTCTAATTCTTCTCTTGTCAAAGAGCGTGCGGAATGTTTATAACCGGCTTGTTCGCAAGCCTCACTATACATTAAACCTTTTCTTAGATGAGGCAGTATCTTGCACATTGCCTTTGTACTCAAGCTACCATAATCGGGAGAAAAAGTAATGTTCGCAATCATTGATGCATATTCTTCCTCAAATCCGTATAGTTCGGAAATCTTTTTAATCAGTTTGTCATTTCCTGTCTTTGAGTTGTCTCCCTCAAAAGAATATATAAGATGCCAAAGCCTATATGTTGCTTGGTGTTCAAAGATGTTTGTTTCCGTATTGATGTCAAAGTGTAGTAGGTCTATATTATATCCTTGTTTTGCAAAGAAATCTTTCAAGTAACTAACCAACTTGCTGCCTGTCAGTTTTGATAAAGCTGTTGTCGAGCTGCTCTCGGCTTCTGCAATTTGTTTATAAACTTCTAAGAATCTCGCATTTGTTGTATTGCCATCAACTGATTGAAAGTTTAGTTTTATGTCTGCTTTCTTTCCAAAGAGTAGTTCTATGATTTGTTTGTCTGAAAGTTTTTGGCACACGTTTAACTCCTCAAATAGTTTTGCTTTTTCTTCCTCCGAGAGAAAACGTTTTCCATATTTGTGATCAGGAGCTTCGCCAAACAAGTCTTTTTGTGTGTTTGGCAATACGCGACCTTCAATTTGCAGATTGTTTATTGTTTGCCAAATCTTAAATTCTTGGAAGTGTGGCGAAGATTTAGGACAAACACGAGGACCGGTTTGTATCGTTTTTCTATGACCATTCTGTTCTATCGTGATTTCTTTTCTTTCTAATTCACAGATGCTGATGAGACCTTTTTGTGATTTTAGTGGTCTTTGGAAAAAGATGATAGTTTTACCTATTTCGTGTTTGAGTTCGTTTGTCAGTTCTTTGTGGTATCGACTTTGAGTGTCCCATAGTTTTTCAAACTCATCTAAATAATCTTGTCTGTAAAATACTTGATTGGCTAAACTATAGTTTGGATTTTCTTCCAACTGCCCCATGATGTATTGTCCTACGGTTTTGTTGCCAAAGTACAATTCTTTACTCCTATTGCTGATTTTTCCGAGATGACTATCTGTTTTGTTGAGTTGAGCATTCAGTTCTTGTAAAACAACAGCCAACTGTTCAAGGCTTATTTGCCTGTTGAGTGCTTCTACTCTCCAAGAGTAATTTTCTTTCTTTAATTCCTCACCCTTTGTTTGTCGTTTCATTCCCTCAATGTTGAGAGAAGATTTGCAAATGCCGTATGTTTGTTTGCTATTCTTGTTTTTTAGTTCTTCTTTGAGTTTGTCTGTCAATAAATCAGGGTAAAAAGTTTTTTGACAATTCCATATCTTGTCAAATTCGGATTGTAGGTCTGAACGATAGAAATCGGGAATGTTGTGTTTGCTTTCATTGAGACGACGCAAAACTAATTCGCCCGGAGTTATATTCTCTCTATACAAAACCTTTGCAATTTCCATTCCGTTGGTGGCTTGTCCTTCATCGTCTGATTTTGCTTTTCGGCTGCTTTTGTAACCTCTCTTTTTGTTAATCATCAACAGCACTCTTGCAAATTCTTGCAGACTGATTTCTTCATCTACTGCCTTTGCTCTCAATCGGTATGTTTCAAAAGTACTTCCGTGTCCATGTTCCGATAGTATTGTCTCCTTATCGATAAATCCATTCTCGCTAAGTACTTTAATAAGGTGTTCTCTTCTTTGTTTGTATCTTTGGAGGTTTCTTCTTGCAGAGCGTTTCAAAGTCCTGCCGGCATTGGTTGTGATGCTATCGCCTTTTTGAAACTTAGTTGATTCATCAACACTTAGCGGATTTACTCTTACGCCAAGTTTTACAATAGAAGAGGTTTCATTCTCATTTTCTGCTTCATTTACAACTGCCCAGCCTATGCTGTTTGTACCAAGGTCTAATCCTAATATTTTTCTCATGATCGAAACTGTTTTATTGATTTTTTTAGGCTTCAAAGTTACAAAAAAATCGGAAAATCTTTGCTGTTTCAGAAAAAAGTTGTATTTTTGCAGCACTAATTTGAAGCAATTCACAATAAGGATTATTCCGTTGTGAAAACATTAAAGGCGGCATCGTTCGGTGTCGTCTTTCTTTTTTCCCCTTTTACCCCAAGATTGTATAGAGTATTTCGTGGGAGCGGATTGGTTTTCCGGCGGTGATGTGTATTGCGTAGAAGTGGAGGAGGTTGTTAAGTAGTTCTCTTCGTTCGGCGAGGGTGCGGGTTATGCGTTCTGTGGGGAGGGAGAGTAGCTTGTGCAGGCTTATGGAGGTTTCTTGATTGAGGGTATCGCTCTCTTGCATTGTTGCAACGAATGCTCCCGTTCTCAGGTTGAAGTAGGGGTGGGCAGCATCGTAGTTGTCTTGCGGACAGAAGCCGAGGACGCTTGCGAGCTTGACAAGGAAACGCAGGTGAAACTCGGTTGTGTCTTTTGCCGGTGCTGCTTCCAAGGCTGATGTTTCGCTTGCAAGCAGATGAAAGAGTTCTTTGTTCGGAACGCTCTCTTTGACCGACAGGTTGATGACTTCGGTCAGAAAGAGTGCAAGGGTTGTTTTTACAATGTCGGTGGTGATATGTTCGTATGAGCCGGCAAGTTGAGAAGAGCGAATGCTGCTCAGCTTGGCTTTGGGTGTTTGGCTGATTTCCAGTTCGACCACTCGGAGTGCTTGAAAGTGCTGAGGCTTGGCGTTGCCGCCTTTTTTGCGTGCTGCACGCAGGATATAGCTTTGCAGTCCGAACTCTTCGGTGTAGGCTTTGATGATGAGACTGTTGTCGGTGTAGGCTGTTGTGCCGATGATGATTGCACGTGTGGTGTAAATCATTGCTCTTATCGTATTATCAGGACTTTTCCGCAGGCAGTCCGGCTGCCTTCCTCTGCCGAAGAGAAGATGAGATACACTCCGCTTGCCACTTCTTCGCCGTTGAAGTTCCTGCCGTCCCATACTGCCTGTCCTCCTATGGATTTGAGATGAGCCACCGTCTTGCCCGCAACGTCTGTTATCCTCACGTCAGAGTCTGCCACAAATCCCTTGATTGCAATCGTTCCGCTGTGATGTGGTCTCAGAGGGTTGGGATAGACCGTGAGCTTGCCCGCCTCTTCTGCACCCTTGGTCGATTCGGCTTTGTAGGACACAATTCCGCGGTCTGTTCCAATGAATACCTCGCCTGTTTTGCCATTTTGAGCCATGCAGATGATACGGTTGGAAATCAGAGGGCTGTTCTCGGCAGTAAAGTGGAAGAGTTGTTCGTTGCCCGAAGCAGAGAGGACATAGATGCCGTTTCTTTCGGTGCCTACCCATTTGCGGTTGCCTCCGTCAATCATTATGCAGGTTATGTTCTCGAAGTTGAGAAGGTATTGAGCAATGCCGTTTTCTTGGTAGATGATGTTCTGACACTCGGTTTTGGAAGTCAATCCGTCGCTTGTTTCAAAGATGTCGGCAATGTTGTATGCCACTTTGATGCCTTTGTCTGTTCCAATCCACATTTCGCCGTCCATGTCTTGCGTTATGCAGTTTACCTTGGTCGTCTTGTCATACGAACCATTGTTGGGGTCGAGCAGAACTTTGTTGCCGTTGTTGTCCAACACCAATATCTTGTTGTTTGACGTCCAGAGGAACTTGTAGTGATAAAACTTGTCGAGTTCCATTCCCATTATCTCGTTCAGTCCTATTGCCGAATAGGTCTCGAACTTGCCCCAAGTGTTGTCGTATGTCAGATAGCAAAAGCCGTCCTGCACCATGGAGTTTGCAATCAGCAGGTTTGCCGATTCGTCATACTCAACCTTTGCAATACGATAGCAGTAGGGGTGAGGGATTATGGTGTTGTTGGTGTTCTCTTGAGTGTAAACGTTTATTATCTTGCCGTTTCGTACCTCTATTACGCCGTTCCACCACGATGAAAGCATGAGATGTTTGGGGTCGCGAGGGTCGATAGCTACGTTCAGCACGTCTTTGAGTGTGTCCAATGCAGGAGTTTCGTCAAGAGCCTGCCAATAGTATCCGTCAAAGATATAGACGTTGGCTTTGATGCCTCGGGGTGCGTTTTGAATTGTCTTGCCTCCCGGTGCCACATATATCTTTCCGTCTTCCGAGGCGGTAATCGAGAAGACATCGTTGCTCATCGGACCGTCGGGGAAGTACTTTTTGACAGTCAGAGAGCCTTGCTTGTAGTTCTCATAGCACAACAAGCCCTCATATTCGTGAGCCAACCATATATCCTCACCGTCAATTATCGCATCGCACACGTCCAAGTGGGCATTGTGAAGCGGATTCCACTCATCGCTCAGGTGAAAGAACTCATGTCCCGAACTCACATCGTTGCTGTGATAGAAATTGACACTTCTGTAAGCAACCAAGGTAAGCACATCGTCCTCCAATCGCAGGTTGCGGACATATTGGTCGTCGAATGCGGTTCGCCAGTTTGTTCCGTCAAAGATGTATATGGTGCTGTTGGTCGAGCTTTCGGAAGCAGTGCCGACAAGCAGCTCCGAAGGGTTAATTTGCAAAAGGAAGTTGATGTTGTAGTCTCCTTTTCCGGTATTGGCAATGTCGCTCATGCGTTGCCACGTTTGGCTCGACGCCAAGGCATTGCTGTTTTTGGGAGCGTACAGAAGTCCTCCGGCAGTTGCCGCAAAGATTGCAGTGTCGTTGATTGCCACCGCATTGACTGCCACCTTTGCACTGTTTGTTCCTATGTAGTAGGTGTCGTAAATCTCTCGTCGCATAAGGTCCAAGACCACTATTCCGAAGCCGCACGAAAGATAAGCCTTGCCGGAGTTGAAACAGATGTTGTTTATCGACTTGCTACCCTCTATGCTTCGCACCTTTATGTCCGATATGTTGTACACTCTGTCGTTTTGAACAATGTCGATATTGGAGTTGTCGTAGGTGATGATTGTAGATTTTGTTTCGGGGTCGTATGCTGTTACCTTTACTCCGGCATCAGAAAGCCCGTTTACTTTCGAGAACCTTTTGCTTGATCTGTCGTACTTATTGACATAAAAGAGCGAACTCTCCGAAGCTGCCAAGACAGAGCTTCCGGTCGAAAAGACCGCATGAGTTGCATAGTAGGACAAATGGTCCTGCCACTGACCTATTGCAGAGTTGTAATACTGAGCCTGTGAGGCAACAAACCCGAAAACGACCACTATAACGCTAAGACAAAATCTCTTCATCGGCATACATACTTAAAACAACATAGGGGGAACGTAAGAACTTCCCCCTGTATTTTATCCTTGTGATTATTTGTTGTCTATTGACCGACAGCTTCCTTCAATCTCTCGGCATTTTCCGCAAGTTGGAGAGCATCTAACACATCTTGAATTTCGCCGTCCATGAACACAGGCAGATTGTACATCGTCCAATTTATTCTGTGGTCGGTAACTCTCGACTGAGGGTAGTTGTACGTTCTGATTTTTGCCGAACGGTCTCCGGTAGATACCATGGTTTTTCGTTTGGAGGCAATCTCGTTCAGATACTTGTTGTATTCCAACTCGAACAAACGAGTTCTCAACACGGTGAGAGCCTTGTCGAAGTTCTTGATTTGAGACTTCTGGTCTTGGCATGAAACCACAATGCCGGTGGGAATGTGTGTCAGTCTGATTGCAGAATAAGTTGTATTGACCGATTGACCTCCCGGACCGGACGAACAAAAAGTGTCTTTGCGAATGTCGCTCATCTTCAAATCGACATCGAACTCCTCTGCTTCGGGAAGGACGACCACCGATGCTGCCGAAGTGTGTACACGTCCCTGAGTTTCGGTTTGCGGCACTCTCTGAACACGGTGAACACCCGACTCGTACTTCATCTGTCCGTAAACACCCTCTCCCGAAACGTTAAGCACAATCTCCTTATATCCGCCCACCGTTCCTTCGGTAAAATCGACAATCTCCGTCTTCCAACCTTTCTTCTCAAAAAACTTGGTGTACATTCTGTACAAGTCGCCTGCAAAGATGCTTGCCTCATCGCCACCTGTTCCTGCACGGATTTCAAACACCGCATTCTTGCCGTCCTGAGGGTCGGACGGAATGAGCATCAGGCGAATGTCATCTTCCATCTGCTGACGTTTCTCGGTGAGTTCTCCAAGCTCCTGCTTTGCCATTTCCTTAAACTCCTCGTCCTTTTCGTTGTTAAGCACAAACTTGGCGTTCTCTATATTTTCCAAAACGTTTTTGTATTCTTTGTAGGCGGCGATTATGGGCTGCAAATCCTTGTAATCCTTGCTGAGTTTGACATAGTGCTTCATGTCGTTCATCACCTCCGGATCGTTCATCTGCTTCTCAATCTCCAAAAACTTCTCGTGGATAGCTTCCAATTTTTCTAACATAACTCGTCTGCTTTTTCGGTCTGCAAAATTACGAAAAATCCGTCATATCACAAAAGAATACACAACAGCAGGCTGTTTGTGGAGACTTACTCTATTCTGAAAATGGGTATTGTTCTTTTCGTACCATCACGATACATGGTATAAACACCAATCTGCCTTGCACACTTTCCGGAAGGGACTTCGATTATTTCGTTGTCATAATAACTCTTTTTATTCGGAGTAATGAGCAACGCCATTGGGAAATGGTCTTCGTCAATTCCGATCAGGTCGGCTACGAATGTGATTTCCTTGCCGCAATTAACGTACGCAAAAACCTTGTCTTTGGAGATTTGTTCTTTTACCATGAACTTGCCGATGTCTTCTCTGCATTCTCCCGCAGTTTTGAAATACTCAGTGGTATCGTAATCAATGTTTGTTGCAATGAGATACCCGATTGCCAATAGGGTTGCTCCAACAATCATGCCAATGATGAAAATTACTATCGGCTTTTTCATAGACTATTAGTTTAATAAATATTCCCCATTAAGCCCTATATACTCTGTTCCTTCGTATTCTATGTAAAACATATTTGGCGTCGGATTTTGGATAGGTACTTTTGTCGTTATGAAACGTTTAGCATTGGCATCGCATTTAGGAATGAATGTTTCCCTTTCAGTTCCCTTTGCTGTTGATATAGGAGGAAACAAAGAATGTGTTGTCGATATAGTGAATGGTTGAAAAATCTCGGTTAAAACTATATGCTATACGATTGCGAAGTTGAAGCGGAGTATTGTTTGCCAAATAGTTATAAGTGAAATAATCAGATGGGAATGAATGCTTTGGGTTGCAGTCGGTAAAACGTTCGTTGATTATGGATATTGAACCTATCGTTATGTATGAGTGAGGTGGTATGCAGGCAAATTGCAGGTTGTTGTACGCCTGAGTGCTTTGTGTGGTAACTATTGTGCCGGAAAGACTTGAAGAAGAATAACTACTGCTTGAGGTTACTTTGTTTTCGCTATAAGGAATTGCAAGATTGTTCTTGATACAGAAACTCTGCGGCAAGATAATAAAGACATCTTTGTCGGTTTTGTTGATAATGTCAAACTTCATATACAACCCTTCTCTCCAAAAGTTGTACAGGAGTTTCAAATCATCATTTTCTGACACAAGATAACCTTCGTTAGGTTTCACATTTTCGGAATAGTCCAATGTTACAACTTGAAAAAATGTTGAGTTGCAAGATACAAACAACAATGCGAGCAGTGCAATGCCCGATACTCTTTTTGTAATACTTTTGAATTTCATAACTATCATGATTTTTTTTGTTGCAAAGTTAAGAAAATTTGACGATATATTGCGTATTAAAGTGGCTCTTTCCAAATATCTGCGAAGCAGTGTGTTTCAAAAATGTCTTTTGCGTCTTTCTCTATACGATTTATTTCGGTTTTATTCAGTTTGAACATTGGGCATGATTGAGGGTCGTTGTCTTTGCAGTATTTTTGATTCCCGCATTTTTTATACAGCTTACAGAAGTTATTGCAATAACTATCTGTTCCTTGCCAAAGACACAATTGACAATCTTTCTTTAAATATCCGTCAAGAAATGCCTTGAATTTACAGAGACGATAAAATCCTCCGTATTCAAAGAATATCGGTAAATCCGGTGAACCACTTAGTATGCTTATTTCAAAAATTCCTCTTCGTTTGTCATAATTCTTGCAAGTACATTCATAATCAACCCAACTTTTTTGAGTGGGGAATAGAATGTACTTTGAAACCTGTATTGAAATATCGTTGCAAGATGTTTCTTGTCTTTTGAAATTGTACAATTTGATGTTTTCGCCCTCTGTTAGTTTGTTGGAATTGATTATTTTTAGAATGTCTTCTTCTGTTTCTATTTTAATTTCGATTATTCTGATACCCGAGTTCTTCTTCTCTTCTTCGCATTTGTGGGTTACGAAGATTTCGATGAAGATTGGGTCATCAGAATTATTTGTCCTATTGCAAAACAAATCTGCTCTAAATCCTTTGTAGGTTCGTTCGGGTGTACAACTATCATAGAATTTCTTTAAGTCAAAATCTTTTCGCCTTGTTTGTTTGCATGAACTATTGGAAAATTTGCAGTTGTCTATATTTTCGCATACTTTGGGTACATTCATTGTCAAAGTAATCGATTCTTGTTTGTTGAACCAATCCATGATTAGTTTTTCGGCAAGAGCGTGCAGATAGCCGTCATGAGGGCAATCTGAATGTGCTTTGTGGGAGAAGTGGTGTCTTCGTATTTTCCCTTGCTTCGGAAACATTTCCTGATGACAATTCGGGCAAAAGAAATGACGTTCGACTTTTTTGCCGGACTCTTTCGTTTCAACATCTTTGATGTCTATGATATTGTCTGCTTCATCTAACGCAAAATGTTGCAATTCTTTTTGCTTTCTCGGTTGCTTTTCTTGGTCTTCTTCCATGATTTTGTATCTTGATTACAACTACTGCTGCTTTGGTATTAAACCAATGCAACCTTGTCGTTGCAAAGTTACGGATTTTTTTGATTTTCAACAAATATGGTGTTGATTGTTTGTAGTCAAATTGTTTGTTCAGAACATTGAAAGACAACAATAGTCTTATCTCTGCCGATAACTTGTCCTCGAAACGCTGTCAGCAACGCTAATAAGTTGCTGACGAGAAAAAGTAATTGATTACTTCTTCGCATAGCTTGTGGCTCGTCCTTTGCCGACTTTTTCGATAAAACCTGCTTCAAGCAATTCTTTCAAAGTGCGTTCAATAGTCGTTTCGCTAATGTCGGGGCAAAGTGCGGCTATGTCTGCTTTTTTGACTAATCCGAGTTTCTTTTCAAACACTGCTTTTACTCTGTCAGTTTTGGACAATTTGCGATATTTGAGATGCTCTATGCGACTTTGAAACTCATTGCAGGCTTTCAGTACAATTCCTAAATAGTATTTGACAAAAGGTGCATAATCGCTCTTGTTGTCATGCCATTCGACCGAACTATTGTGCAAGGCTTCATAGTAGGTTTCTTTTGTTTGTTCTATCAACATTTCTATGCTGACATACTTGCCTGCGATGTAGCCGCTACGATATAGCAAAAGCAAGGTCAATAGGCGGCTCATTCGTCCGTTGCCATCGTTGAATGGGTGAATGCAAAGGAAGTCTATAATAAACATCGCAATCAACAGCAAGGGGTCATATTCGGCTCGTTCGATTGCATAGTTAAACTCGTTGCACAAATTCTCCACAGCCTCGGGAGTTTGAAACGCAGGAACAGGTATAAATCGCACTCGCTGTTGTCTGCCTTTGCCTGATTCGGCAATTACATTATCAGCATTCTTAAATCTGCCTCCCATATCGCTGCTGCCGAAACTATACAGATTGCGATGTAGTTGCAGGATAGTGTTCGGACGAACGGGGATATACTCGTAATTGTCATGAATAGTAGCCAAAACCTCTCTATATCCGGCAATCTCCTCTTCGGAACGGTTGCGTGGTTCTGCCTTTTTCATAACCAATGCTTCCAATCGTTCGTCAGATGTATATATGCCTTCAATTTTGTTGGACGCTCCGGTGCTTTGAATTTTGGCTATGTCCAACAATGCTGTCAGTACATCGGCTTCGGCTGCTGAGTATAACTCTTGTCTGCCTCTGTATTCGTGCAATGCTGTCAGCATATTGACAATGTCGGGCGTCAATAGCTGTTTGGGAGCTTCTTTGTAATCGAATGTGTGCATACGTTGTGTTTTTTGTCGTTGCAAAGTTACGGATTTTCTCTTTGTTTTCTGCATCAAAGGTGATAAATCTGCCTCATTTTTGTCTCTTTTGATGCAGATTTTGGCAAGATGATGCAGATTGAGCGTTCGCAGATGTCGTGCGTCTTTATGTGCTTGCTTGCTGCATGAGTGCTTTGTCGTCTTGTGTTGTTCTGTTTGGCTTTGATACTTTTTCTTTTTCGTTGTCGTCTTGTTGAGGTTTGTAGATTTGGTTTTGTGTCAAAGCTCTGCAATTTTCTTCGATTTTTCTTTCGTGGAATTTATTCTCCGCAATGTGTTCTTTTTTTTCTTTCTACACCCCCCCTAAAGGGGGGATGTAGAGTGTAGAAAGAAAAAAATTTAGAGAACACATTTTCGCAAAAATCGTAAGAAGTGTGCAATGCTTCCAAATATGTAGAGAGCGTTGTTTTTGCATACAAAAGATTTTGATGTTTTTAGTATCAAAGTGAAATTGTTTGGCAAGACTTGTCGAAAAAACAAACGGACAGCTTAAGCCTATTTGACGGACAAAGATGCGGAGTGTGAGTGATTTTTTGTACTTTTGCACTTTGTAAATTTTGTGATTATGAGTAAGTGGAGTTTTTGTAAGTGGTTGTGTTTTATTGCTTTGCCGATGTTTTTTGCTGTCGGTTGTTCAAAAAAAAGCGAGGTGAAGAACGACAATCCCAAGGGTTTACCTTCTTCGGGAGGAAAGACTTTGGAGGTGTTGGTGATTGTGCCGGAGCAGCTCTACAAGGGCGAGTTGAAAGACAGCATAGGTCATTGTTTCATGAAGGCTTGCGAGGGACTGCCACAGGCGGAGCCTTTGTTTGATGTGGTACAAATGAATCCCGAGGGCTTCTTCAATTCGGAGATGTTGCAGAAGCACAGAAATATCATCGTTATCGACATGAAGGCAGGCAACGCCAACAAGTTGAAAGCCACAGTTGATTTCAAATCGACGCCTCAGGCTTACTTCCTTTTTGAGACAGACAATCGCGACAGCCTTTTTGCCTTGCTTTCTCGCAATGCCGACAAAATCCGCAACCAATTTTACGAAAACGAACGCAAAAGAGTATATTCGGCTTTCAAGCGATTGGAAAACACCGATGTAACGAGAAAGATGAAGAAACGATTTGGTTTTTGGCTCACAGTGTCGGAGGAGTTTTACATTGCGGCGGACAAGTCGGATTTTATGTGGCTGAGAAAGGAGACCAAGGACGAGAGTCTGGATATTACGATTTGCACAAAACCATATTCGGGAAAGATGCTGCCTTCGCAAGAGGAGATTATCGCAATGAGGGATTCTGTGGCAAAGGCAAACATTCCCGGACCTGCAAAGGATTCGTACATGGGAACGGAAACCCGCAGCCCGTTTTATTCTCAGAGGGTGTCAATCGGAGGATTTGAAGCCGAGGAGACTCGAGGTTTGTGGAGGTTGTTTGGCGATTGGATGGGAGGACCATTTGTGAACTATTGTTTCATTGACGAGCTTCACGGTCGTTTGGTGATGATTGACTGCTTTGTCTATTGTCCGCGACACCCCAAGAGAGACCGCCTCATGCAGTTGGAGGGTATAGCGTATGGATTGAAAACAGTTCAAAACGAATAGATAAAGACAGATAAAAACGGCGATTTGAACGAATGAAATAGCGTTTTATTTGAATTATTTGGCATTTTATTTTGTTCACTTTTGAAAAAGTCTGTAATTTTGCAACTTAATTCGGAGCAGTGGCAAAAAGTGGGAGCAGTGGCAAAAGTGAATGATTGTTTCGAGAACGGAAAGAGAAATTTAGTAATTATTAAAAAACAATATAAATATGACACCAACACACATCGAACACATTGGTATAGCAGTTTCCAACTTGGAAGAGGCTATCAAGTATTGGGAGAATGTTATGGGCTTGAAGTGCTATAACATCGAAGAAGTTGCAGACCAAAAGGTAAAGACTGCATTTTTCAAAATCGGAGAAGTGAAGATTGAGTTATTGGAGGCTACAAGTCCCGACAGCACAATCGCTTCATTCATCGAAAAGAGAGGTCAGGGAGTTCATCACATTGCTTTTGCAGTTGAAGATACCGACAAGGCTTTGAATGATGCTCAGGACAAGGGCGTCAAGTTGATTGACAAACAGTCAAGAGGCGGTGCAGAAGGCTTGAAGATTGGTTTCTTGCATCCGAAGTCCACAATGGGCGTTTTGACCGAGCTTTGCTGCAAGTAATAGAGTTAATAAATAATAAAACAGACGATAATGGCTTTTGAAGAAAAAATCAAGCAGTTGCTTGACAAAAGAGAACAAGCAAAATTGGGCGGAGGTGAGAAGAGAATTGAGGCTCAGCACGCCAAAGGTAAATTGACTGCACGCGAAAGAATTGACGTATTGCTCGACGAGGGTAGCTTTGAAGAGTTCGATATGTTTGTAACTCATCGTTGCTCAGATTTCGGAATGGCAGAAAAGACCTTCCTTTCGGATGGTGTTGTTACGGGTTACGGAACAATAGACGGAAGATTGGTTTATGTTTTTTCACAAGATTTTACCGTTTTCGGAGGTTCTTTGTCTGAGTCTTTCGCAGCCAAGATATGCAAGGTGTTGGACCAAGCAATGAAAGTGGGCGCTCCCGTTATCGGATTGAATGACTCGGGTGGAGCTCGTATTCAAGAGGGTGTGAACTCTTTGGCAGGTTATGCCGAGATATTCCAGAGAAACATCATGGCATCGGGAGTTATTCCTCAGATTTCTGCCATCTTCGGACCTTGTGCAGGTGGTTCGGTATATTCTCCTGCATTGACCGACTTCATAATGATGAGTAAGGAAAACTCCTATATGTACGTTACAGGTCCTAAGGTTGTAAAGACTGTTACCGGCGAGGAAGTTACAGATGCCAAGTTGGGAGGTGCAATGGTTCACGCTTCCAAGTCGGGTGTAACTCACTTTGTGGTAGATACAGAGAACGAGGGTTTGATGTTGATAAGAAAGTTGTTGAGCTACATTCCTTCAAACAACTTGGAAGAAGCTCCTTTGCAAGTTTGCAACGACCCTATCGACCGTTTGGAAGATTCTTTGAACTCAATCATTCCGGACAATCCTAACCAACCATACGATGTGAAGGATATTATCCACGCTATCGTCGATGAGGGAGAGTTCCTCGAAGTTCATCGCCATTTTGCAGCCAACCTTGTTGTAGGTTTTGCAAGATTTAACGGAGTATCGGTAGGTATTGTTGCCAACCAACCAAACTATATGGCAGGAGTTTTGGACATCAACTCTTCGAGAAAGGGAGCGAGATTTGTTCGTTTCTGCGATGCGTTCAACATTCCTTTGGTTACATTGGTCGATGTACCGGGCTTCCTTTGCGGAACAGGTCAGGAGTACAACGGTATCATTACCAACGGAGCAAAGTTGTTGTTTGCTTACGGAGAGGCTACCGTTCCTAAAATCACAATCACATTGCGTAAGTCTTATGGCGGAGCTCATGACGTGATGAGTTCAAAGCAGCTCAGAGGCGACATCAATTATGCATGGCCAAGTGCAGAAATCGCAGTTATGGGAGCAAGCGGAGCAGCAGCAATCCTTTATGGTTCTGAATTGAAGAAGATTGAAGACCCTGAAGCAAAGGCTAAGTTCGTTGCAGAAAAAGAAGCAGAATACACTGCTAAGTTTGCAACTCCATACGAAGCAGCAAAGTACGGACACATAGACGATGTAATCGAACCAAGAAATACTCGTTTCCGTGTCATCAGAGCTTTGCAGGCATTGGCAACAAAGAAGGATCAAAATCCTATGAAGAAACACTGTAACATACCTCTATAACAAAAGAAACGATGAAGAACAAGATATTAAGTTTTGTGGCATTGGTATTGATGCTCAACCTTGCCTTTGTTGCCGTTGCACAAGAGCAAGAAGCGGCGTGCTGTGCCACAGCACAATCTTCAAGTTACGACCCTTTGGTTGCTCAAAAGTTTGCAGTCGATTCTAAGACGCAGACAATGGCAGTTATCAACGACAACGAGAACACAATAGAAATCCTTGTCAGAAAAGGTGATAACTATGAGAAATCAAAAGTCGTTCTTGTAGATGTGTTTGAAGGAAGACACGATTCTCATGCCATTTACAGACCGCAATCTGTGGCAGTTTACGAAAATCATATCGTATTTTTGGCATCTCACAGAGACTCATCTTATGTTAAGGTTCTCACTTTGAAAGGAGAGGAAATTGAAAAATTCTCTTTCAAAGGAGCTGCACAAGCATTCAGCTATGACCCTGCAACAAAGCTACTTTACATAGCAGGAAGCAATGCGGCAGGATACAACGTATTTGTGATTGATGCAACCGCAGGCTTTGAACACATCAAGGTCGAGGGCAGTCCGAACTACCAGTATGTAAAGCCTAAGAAAGCAGAAGTACTTGCCGAGCAAGACCCTACCGGAGGCGGATTGGCATTGGTCGCAGTATTGGTTGTGTTTGTAGTATTGTTGTTGATAATGGTAGTGTTGAACCTTGTGTTTGGAAAAGTCATGGTTAGACACCAAAACAAGAAAGCCGAAAAGGCAACAGCACAACAACCAACAAATGTGAACGCAGCACCTGCAAAGAAAGCGGGCGACATCAGCGGAGAAGAATTTGCAGCCATTGCAGCAGCAATCCATTTGTACAACGATGAATTGCACGATGAAGAATCGACAATCCTTACAATCAACAAGGTTGCCAAGGTTTATTCACCATGGAGTTCAAAGATGCACAACATGAACCCGTACAGAAGATAGTAAAAAACAAGTAAATAGATTGAAGAATGAAAAATTACAAGTTCAAAATAAACGGAAACAATTACGCTGTCGAGATACAAAGCGTTGAAGGCAATGAGATTAAATTGGAACTCAACGGCTCGGCATACACCGTAGAGGTTGATAGAGAAATCAAACAATCAAAAACTCCAAAGTTGGTAAGATCGGTTGCTGTACCTTCAACAGACAACTCTGCACAAACAGCAAAAACCGCAGCTCCAACAGGTGCAAACACCGCAATCAAGTCTCCACTTCCGGGAACAATTCTCGACATACTTGTCAATGTGGGAGATAAGGTATCGGTAGGTCAAAAAATGCTCGTTCTTGAAGCAATGAAGATGGAAAACGGCATTGACTCGGATGTGGCAGGAGTAGTAAAGGAAATAAAAGTTCGTAAAGGCGACTCTGTATTGGAAGGAGACGTATTATTAGTAATAGGAGAGTAATCTGATGTTAGTAATGGCAACGAGCTTTATGGACTTTGTCCAAGCTCAACTCGTACAGTTTTTTCAATACACAGCTTTTGGTAATTGTGAGATAGGACACCTTATCATGATTCTTATCGGATGTGTCTTTATCTATTTGGGAATTAAGAAAGAGTACGAACCGTTGTTGCTTGTTCCTATCGGATTTGGAATGATAGTTGGTAACATACCATTCTATCCCGGATTGAAGATAGGTGTTTATGAAACAGGTTCGGTACTCAACATACTTTATCACGGAGTACAGAATGGTTGGTATCCGCCATTGATATTCATGGGTATCGGAGCGATGACCGACTTTTCTGCCTTGCTGAGCAACCCTAAGTTGATGCTTATCGGAGCGGCCGCACAATGCGGTATCTTCGCAGCATACTTTGTTGCACTTTTGGTAGGCTTCAACCCTGCAGAAGCAGGTGCGATAGGAATTATCGGAGGTGCAGACGGTCCGACAGCAATCTTCATCTCTTCACAGTTGGCACCCGAACTAATGGGAGCAATAGCCGTGTCGGCATATTCCTACATGGCATTGGTACCGGTAATTCAACCGCCAATCATGAGAGCATTGACAACCAAGAAAGAAAGATTGATAAGAATGAAACCGCCACGCCAAGTAACCAAAACAGAGAAGTGTATCTTCCCAATCATGGCGTTCATCTTGTGCTGTTTCATCGTTCCTTCGGGACTTCCGCTTCTTGGAATGTTGTGCTTCGGTAACTTGTTGAAAGAATCAGGTGTTACAAAACGTTTGGCAAATGCAGCCTCAGGTCCGATTGTCGATATATGTACAATCTTGATTGGTTTGACAGTTGGTTGTTCAACACAAGCAACATCGTTCCTTTCTGCAAAGTCTATAGGTATCTTTGCAATCGGAGCATTCTCGTTTGTCATTGCAACAGCTTGTGGAGTGTTGTTTGTCAAGTTGATGAACCTCTTCTTGAAAGAAGGCAACAAAATCAATCCTCTTATCGGAAACTCGGGAGTGTCGGCAGTGCCTGACGCAGCCAGAGTGTCTTACACCGTAGGATTGGAATACGACAAGAGCAACCACTTGTTGATGCACGCAATGGGACCAAACGTAGCCGGCGTTATCGGTTCGGCAGTTGCAGCCGGAGTATTGTTGGCATTCTTGAAATAGAAGATAACAACAGCGACCCAAAGTCGCAAACAATCAAAAGAGAGGGACGCATCAGTCGCCCCTCTCTTTGTTTTTTTTGTGCAATTGCACTTTATGTATTTTCTGAAAAAACTTTTGCTTTTGGCGGCAACTCCCCCGCTTGTCAAATATCAAGCCTTTTCCCAATCGGACAGATGCACATTGAAAGTCCCTTGCGGCAGCTTGAAGGCATACACCGCCAAAGACACCTATTGGAGCAACGTCTTTGCACAACGCATTGCCGAAGGTTGCCAAAAACAGTTGCGATAAAGCTGTCGGCAAACCAATTCTGACACTCTTTCTTTCCGAAAGAACAAACCACAAAACCAAACCACAGAACCCCACTGACAGTGCAGCGATTGTTGCATCGTTTTTTTTGTTTTACCCCAAACATTTCGGTATTTTAGCACAATTTGGCTCAAAACATTTCGGTATTTTCCCATAATTTGCCCAAAAACATTTTGGTAATTTGGGAAAATGAGTTGTGAGGTTGTTTGCAAAAGGTTGGAAAATCCGGATTGAAAAGGCGTGTTGGTTGTTGTGTGGAATTTTATTTGTATTTTTGCAATCGTGCTTTCAAATGGCTTTTTATGCTTTTAGACGGATTGAATGAACAACAACGTGAGGCGGCTGCTCAAACCGAAGGAGCTGTGATGATAGTTGCAGGAGCAGGTTCGGGCAAAACTCGTACGCTTACTTATAGGGTGGCTCACCTTTTGCAGAGCGGTGTGTCGCCATACTCCATTCTTTTGCTAACCTTTACCAACAAGGCTGCCAAAGAGATGAAAGACCGAATTGTGGGGCTTGTAGGTGAGGGTGCAAGGGGCATTCTCATGGGTACGTTCCACTCTGTGGCTGCCCGAATACTGAGAGTGGAAGCCGAAAAGCTGGGTTATCTCAGAAATTTCGTCATCTACGACACTTCCGACAGCAAAGCATTGATTAGCACGATAATCAAAGACATGGGCTTCGATACCAAGATTTACAATCCCTCGTATGTACTCGACCGCATTTCCTCTGCAAAGTCCTCCTTGGTCTCTTCGCAAGAATATATCGACGACCCTGTGCGACAAATGGACGACCGTGTTGCAGGCAAACCCAAAATCGGCGAAATCTATTTGGAATACGACAGACGCTTGAAAAAAGCCATGGCAATGGACTTTGATGACCTGCTGTTCAACTTCCACAAGCTCTTGTCCTGCGATTTGATTGCAGCCGACAAATATCGACAGAGGTTTCGTTATATAATGGTCGATGAGTATCAAGACACCAATTATGCACAGTATTTGATAGTCAAAAATCTTGCATCGCGACATGGAAACGTCTGTGTGGTGGGAGACGATGCCCAAAGTATCTATGCTTTCAGAGGAGCGAATATTCAAAACATACTCAACTTCAAAAAAGATTATGACGATGTGCATCTGTTCAAGTTGGAGCAGAATTACCGTTCGTCAAACAACATAGTAATGGCAGCCAATTCGGTTATCGAGAAAAATATCGACCGAATTGAGAAAACCGTTTGGACTTCCAATCCCGAGGGAGAAAAGATTGTCTTCAAGCAACTTGCAAACGACCGCTTGGAAGCCGAAGAAGTGAGCAACCAAATCCGAATGAAGAAAAACGAATTTGCTTGCAGCTATGGCGACATGGCGGTTTTGTATCGCACCAACAGCCAGTCGAGAGCATTTGAGGACGCTTTCCGACTAAAAAACATACCATATACATTGTACGGAGGGGTGTCATTCTATTCGAGGAGGGAGATAAAGACAGCCTTGGCATATTTCCGTTTGGTGGTAAATCAAAGAGACGATGATGCTTTTGTGAGAGTGGTAAACTATCCTGCAAGGGGGATTGGTCAGACGACCATGGACAGGCTGAAAGTGGCGGCAGATGCCCTCAACTGCTCGATGTTCGATGCTGTAATGTCGCAAAGGCTTGCCGAGTTTGGCATCAAACGCTCCACCGAAGAGAAGTTGTCAGACTTTTGCAGCTTCATATCTTCCTTTTCGGTCGATTTGTACAAAAAGAACGCCTTGGAACTTGGCGAAAACATCATAAAGAGAAGCAGACTTATCGAAACACTGAAACAAGAAGACAGATTAGAGAACACCGACAGGGCAGAAAACGTCGAAGAGCTTATCACAGGTCTTCAATCCTTTGTCGCAATGGAGCAGAACCAAATAATAGATGAGCTGACGGGTGAAGAAATATCGACAGACAAGCGTACGCTCGATGTTTACTTGCAACAAATCTCACTTATGAGCGACTTGGATAAAGAAGAAGAAAACACCGATAGCGTTACCCTCATGACGATACACAGTTCCAAAGGATTGGAGTTTGACCACGTCTTTATAGTCGGCATGGAGGAGAATTTGTTTCCTTCCACCCTCAGTCTGGCTTCACGCAGCGAGCTTGAAGAGGAGCGAAGATTGTTTTATGTTGCACTCACCCGTGCAAAGCAGAGCGTCTTTCTCTCTTGTGCCAACATGAGATACAAATATGGACAAGTCATCTTTTCGGAAAAGAGCCGCTTTATCAACGACATAAACCCCGAATATTTGCAATCCTCTTGTGAAAAGAAGCCTACGCTTCCTTTTGCTCCAAGGTCTGCAAGCCCGAAGCGACCTTTGCCCAAAGGCAATAAGCGGCCGCTTCCACTTGCGAGCGTAAGGCACAATGCTCTCACCAAACATTCAGAAACTCCGACAGCTTGGGAAGACTTGCCTTCGCAAGACTGCAAAGAGGGCATGAGGGTATATCATGACAAATTCGGAAGCGGCATTGTTCTGAGCGTCGAAGGCAGAGGTGCCGACACAAAAGCCTTTGTCGATTTTGACACACAGGGAACAAAGACTTTGATTTTGAGATTTGCCAAATTGAAAAAAATTACACAATGAATTATAACACACAGCGAAAGAAACTATCTGTGCCTGAGTATGGCAGAAACATTCAAGGATTGGTCGATTATGCTTTGACCATAGAAGACAAGGAAACACGAACAGCCTTTGCCCACATAGTTGTAAGTGCAATGGCACAAGTCAATCCCTCGGTCAAAGAGTCAAGCAACTACAAGCACAAATTATGGGACCATTTGTTCATTATGTCCGACTATAAGTTGGATGTCGATTCTCCCTATCCGATGCCTACAATAGAACAAGTCGAGAGCAAACCCAAGCCTCTGAGCTACAAATCATCGGTTATTCGCTTCCGTCCCTACGGCAAGTTGATAGAAAACATGATTGACAAGGTTATAGAGATGCCCGAAGGAGAAGAAAAGCAGACCTTGATAGAGATGATAGCACAACACTTGAAGAAAGCCTACTTGCAGTGGAACGTAAGCAGCTGCGATGACGATATGATACTCCAACACTTTGAGCAACTCTCACACGGACAGCTCAAACTGCACGAAGACTTCAAGCTCCACAGCACAAAAAGACTTCTCGGCACATATCAAAATCCCAAGTCGAAAAACCATTTTCAGCAAAACCAAAATAAGAAGAAACAAAACAACAAACAAAAAAAGCAAATCCAATGAGTTCATTCGAGATTGTCGGAGGCAAGAGGCTCTCGGGAGAGATTGTCCCGCAGGGAGCAAAGAACGAAGCACTGCAAGTGATATGTGCAGTGTTGCTTACCGATTGTGAGGTAACGATAGACAATGTTCCCGACATAAGAGACGTAAACAAGTTGATAGAACTCCTCGAATATTTGGGAGTTAAGGTACACAAACTTGCAAAAGGAATATATAGTTTCAAGGCAGACCGCATCGACATGGATAGACTAAGCACCGAGAGATATTCTCAAATGGCTGCGTCGCTCAGAGGCTCTGTCATGTTGGCAGGAGCAATGTTGGGTCGTTTCCATAGGGCATTTGTTCCCACTCCGGGAGGAGACAAAATAGGCAGAAGACGTTTGGATACTCACTTTTCGGGATTTGAAAAACTCGGAGCAACAATTAACTACTCTTTCGAGAAAAAAGCATACGAAGTGAGTTGCAATCGCTTGGAGGGTTGCTATATGTTGTTGGACGAAGCCTCGGTAACGGGAACTGCAAACATAATCATGGCAGCCGTTTTGGCAGAAGGCACGACCACAATTTTCAATGCAGCCTGCGAACCATACGTTTCTCAGCTCTGCACCATGCTCAATTCTATGGGAGCAAAGATTTCGGGAGTGGGAAGCAACCTTCTGACAATCGAAGGCGTCAAATCTCTTTCGGGTTGTTCGCACCGCCTTCTTCCCGACATGATTGAAGTCGGCAGCTTCATAGGTCTTGCAGCTATGACCAAGTCCGATATTACCATAAAGCAGGTAAACCTCAAACAACTCGGCAACATACCCGACACCTTCCGTCGTTTGGGAATAAAAATCGAAGCAAAAGACGACGACTTGCACATTCCAACACAAGAACTCTACGAAGTGGAGACCTTTATGGACGGCTCTATAATGACAATATCCGATGCACCATGGCCCGGATTTACTCCCGACCTTATCAGTATAGCCTTGGTTGTTGCAACTCAGGCAAAGGGCAGCGTGCTTATTCATCAAAAGATGTTCGAGAGCCGATTGTTCTTTGTCGATAAACTGATTGACATGGGAGCAAAGATAATTTTGTGCGACCCTCACAGGGCAACGGTCATAGGCTCCGAAAGGAAATACCCTTTGAGAGGAGTCCGCATGGTTTCGCCCGACATAAGGGCAGGAGTCGCACTGCTGATTGCCGCCTTGTCTGCCGAGGGTAAGAGCGTGATTGACAACATTGAACAGATAGACCGCGGCTATCAAGACATAGACATAAGATTGAGAAGTTTGGGAGCAGACATAAGAAGATTGTAAACACGATGAATATCAATTTGTATTTTAATCCGGTAGATGCCGAATACCTTTCTTTGGAAGCCTTGCCGGAAGACAGCTTGTCGAGACGGGTGTTGATAAACACCGACGAGAGAACGATAGACATGGACATGACAAACATTGTTGCCGACATGGCAATAGTGGGAGTGAGAGGCGAGAGCGAGAGCAGGGAAAGCCGCATTTGCAGTGCCGATGTGATAAGAAAACAACTATACAGCCTCAAACAACATAGGAAATCGTTGCGTCTTGTCGATTTTGGCAACCTCAAATCGGGCAGAACACGCAAAGATACCTACGCCGCCTTGGCAGAAGTCTGCAATATATTGTTGCGAAACAGGGTTATACCCATCATATTGGCACAAGACAACGACATGGCAGTGGGAAATTACACTGCATACGAACAGATAGGACAGATTATCAACGTGTTCAACATCGACAGCGAGATAGATTTTGCAGACATCAAGGACGGAATAACCAACCACAACTTCCTTAACTACCTTTTTTGCAATCAACCCAACTACTTGTTTAACTACACCCACGTTGCCTACCAATCCTATTTGGTATCGCACTCGTTGATTGACCTTATGCACCGAATGAAGTTCGAGACCTATCGTCTCGGAGAGATACAAAACAAAATAGAAACCACAGAGCCGCTTGTTCGCAATGCCGATATGTTTATGGCAGACGTAAGTTCGCTCAGGGCTTCCGATGCTCCGTGCAGCAAGAACCCTCACGGACTTTACGGAGAAGAGTTTTGCAAGATAGTGAACTTTGCAGGCATGAGCGACAAGCTCACCTCAATGGGACTATACGGCTATAAGGCAGAGGACGATATTGATTGCAGAACTGCCAAGTTGCTTTCCCATGCACTATGGTACTTCATTGAGGGCTATAATTGGCGAAAGAACGACTATCCGTACAAAGACCAAACAAACTATTACAAGTTCAATGTCATCATGTCGGACGACAGAACGATAGTGTTTTACAAGAGCAAGAAGAGCGAACGCTGGTGGATGCAGGTCAGCTGCCCCGACGATTTGCAACAAAAGTATCTTCGACACTTCCTTGTTCCATGCACTTACAACGACTATAATGAAGCAATGCAGGGCAACCTTCCCGACCGCTGGCTTTTGGCATATAGCAAACTTAACCTCTGAACGTATTGATTATCAGCTAACGACATAGCTTGTGGCGAAAGGGCGTTTTGATGTGGCAAAACCCCGATTTGGACGGATAAAACGGCGGTTTAATCAGAATAAAACGCCGTTTTGTTCGCTATGGGAAAGAGAGGCTCGAAAAAGATTTTCGGCAAAAACGGCAACTTTTTGACAAAAAAAACGTTTTAGAGGTTGGTATTATTTGCAAAATTGCTATATTTGCAAATTCAATGAGAGAAGTATAAACAAATAATTTCTTACAAAAAACAATCAAAAAAATGAAGAAAACATTATTGGCGTTAGCATTGTTGATTGGTACAAGTGGAGCTTTTGCACAAGTTGGTATCAAGGCAGATGCACTACAAAAAACGCAAAAGAGTTCATTTGACAAAGCAAATGTCATGAAACTCGAGAAGAAGCAAAAGCAAAACTTTGACGGACGTAAGGACGGAGAAAGAACACTTTTGTGCGACTTTTCTAATCCTGCAGAGTACACTTTCGGTTCAGGACCTCGTAATGCAGTTAGCGGTATGGGCTGGAATCTTCAAGCAAACACCACAGACCCTATGGGACCGGCAGGTAGTTATTCCTATGGTTTCTGGGGATTTGATGACGATGGTTACTGGATTTTTGACAACGAAAGATATAGTGCGTACTACACTATTCCTTTTTCTGCCGACAATGGTTTTGCATACGTAAGTATGTTGGATATTTGGCAGGCAGGATCGAACAACTACGACCTTGAAGTAACATTGACTTTGACTGCACCAATCGAATCTTTTAACAAGAACGCAGTTGATATTTACTTCAATCAGGTACTCCAGAGATTTAACTCAGAACGTTACTTTATCGATTGGAGTAATGATCCAACCTTTGCAACATACGACTCTATAGAGTTCAACACAAGAGGTATGGAAATGAACGCTAATGATGCGGATTGGGGAACAAAGCGTGTTACTCTTCCTAAGGGAACTTACAACGCAAACTCTGTTGCTACAAGCGAAGACCAAATGACATACATCAGATTTCGTTTGTACTCTCCTGCAAATGCAAACCAACCTCACGGTTACACATGGTTCCTTGATGACATTTATATGGGAGTAGCTCCTGAAAACAGAGTTGATGTTATCAAAGAGATTTATTGCATGAACGCATATCACTTAATCCCTGAGGGATTGATGCCTGATACTTTGATAAACCTTGTTTATCTTGAAAACACAGGAGGAAACGACTATTATGACGCTCACATTGAGAACCAATTCAGCAAAGTTGAATATGATGAAAACGATGCAGCAACATACACTTTGGTGTCTGCAAACGTTTCAGAACCTGATACATTGAGCAACACTCTTACAAGAGTATTTGAGACAAATGATGCAGGCGTTGTAACTGACACAACAGAACAACGTTATGTGGAGTTCTACTCTTACAGCAACCACTTGCCATACTCAGAAGTTGGAAACTACATTGCAGCATCTGTTGTAATGTCGGGCAATGAGGTTGTTTCTGCTCTTGACGATACTACTGCATTTGCAGTTGTCGGACCAATGCTTAATGACGAAACTTGCTACCAATGGGCAAAAGACAGAAACGTTTTGGTTGAAAAGAGACAATTCTCTTACGGATTTACTCCTGACGGATATTTGACAGACGAAGCTGCTTACACATTGGCAGGATACGAAGTTTGTTTGCCTTACAGCATAAACCAAAACAACACAGCTGAAAGATGGATTAAAGGTATCGAGGTTGTTCCTGCTGCAGACTCTTGCCGTGCAGGTGCTGCAATCCAAGGTAAGTTGAGAAAGATAAACCCTGAACTATCATCTTTAGATGATTATGTTATCGATGTAGAAGACGCATGGGGCAACCCTGTTGTTACTCCGGTATATGAAGTACAAGAAAGCGACCTTAACAATGGTCTTTGGTCAGATGACACTCGTCTTGAAATTTCTCGTGATTTCGCTACAATCTTTATGGAGTTCCCTAACAGCGTAAAACTTGAGCCAAATGAAGTTTACTATGCTTGCTATCGTATGGCAGAAACAGGTAAGTTTGCTGTTGCTACTGACGATCCCGGTTTGGGAACATTTGGTCCCGGCGATGGATACTACAGTTCTTTGATGTTGGTATGCCAATCTAACTTCAACGATGTTTATGCTTGGGGTGGTAGATTCTATATGTCTGATTATGCAGACGGAAGAACTCCTATGATTCGTATGATAGTTGGAACAACTGCATCTTTGCCTGAGGATATAGCTGTAACTTCTTCTTTGAACGTTTACCCTAACCCTGCAAACAACGATGCAACCATTTCTTACTCTTTGAACAAGTCAGGAAATGTTGAAATAGTAATCACTGACATCATGGGAAGAACAGTTAAGACCATGAACCAAGGAAACCAAGTTGCCGGAACATCTTACAATGTAAACCTAAGCACTTCTGACTTGGCTAACGGTACTTACTTCTACACTTTGACAGTGAACGGAGAAAAACAAACCAAGAAGTTCGTTGTGAACAGATAGTTTGAAATTTTCTAGGTTTCAGATTTGGGGAACTATCCTTTGAGGTAGTTCCTCATTTTTTTTGTGTTCCGCCGTTTGGCAGATAAGATTTTTTCTTGTAACTTTGCCACTTCAATTTTTTGAACGTTATGAACAAAACAAGTACGGCCATTTGTGGATTGCTATTGTTGCTATCGCTTGTTGTTAAAGCCAATCCGGCAGACACAACATTGAAGAGACTTATACAAAGCGACGGAAGAGTGTTGGAGCTTTACCTTTGTGGAGATGAATGGTTCAACTATGCCGTTACCTCGGACGGATATACCATACTGCCAAACCAAAATGCGGACTATTGTTATGCCTATCAAAACTCTGCGGGCGAAGTTGTGGTGTCAAAGTATCTTGCAACCAATCCTGCAATGAGAACAGCCGAAGAGCAAATCTTCCTTTCTAAGGTGAGCAAAGGATTGAAACCACTGTCGCAATATGCAAACCATTCAAAGAATCTTGCAGAGCGAAAGTCCTATCCGACCACCGGAACAAATAATTTGTTGGTTATCTTGGTCGAATTTCCCGACCGACCATTTACCTATACCGCCACAGAGTTTCAAAACCTCTTTTCCCAACAAGGGTATTCCTCAGGTGGAGCGAGCGGAAGCGTGAAAGATTATTTCAGAGATTGTTCCAATGGTTTGCTTGACCTCAATCCTACGGTGGCAGGTCCTGTTATGTTGTCAAACAACATGGCTTATTATGGCGCTCCGGGCGAGAGCTTTTCTGATGTCAGACCCAAAGAAATGGTTTCGGAGGCTTGCAGCTTGGTTGATGCCTCAATTGATTTCTCACAGTTTGACATGGACAACGACGGAAGGATAGATGCCGTGCATATTATCTTTGCCGGAGGTCCTCAGTCGAGAACAGGGGAAGCCAATGCGATTTGGCCGCATCGCTGGTTCATAACCGAAGAGGACGGTTTGCCGAGAACATTTGACGGCAAGACGCTTTGCGACTACTCTTGCTCGGGAGAGAAACGCGGAGTAATCATGGACGGAATAGGAACGGTGTGTCATGAATTTGGACACGTGTTAGGTTTGCCTGACTTTTACGATACAGACTATGAAGCAACGGGCGGAAATGCCATAGCTTTGTCGTCGTGGAGTATAATGTCATCGGGAAGTTACAACAACAACGGAGATACTCCTGCTGCCTTCAATGCCAACGAACGAAGCCGCCTCGGTTGGCTCTCTTTGGACACTCTGACCCTTGCAGGGACTTATTCGCTGCCTGCAATCACTGACTCAAATCGGGCTTACATCATCACAACCCCCTACGAAGACGAGTACTTTATTTTGGAAAACAGAAGGCAATCCTCTTGGGATACTTACATTCCCGCAAGCGGAATGTTGATATACCATATCAAGAACACAGGGGATAATTGCATCAACTGCGATCCGAGCTTTCAAAGATGCGACATTGAGGAAGCCGATGCCAACGAAACCTTGGCGAGTGTGAGAAGCGATGCTTTCCCACATCCGTTTTACAATGACTTTTTTACCGACTATGCCGAGCCGAACAGCCGCCTTTGGAGCGGAGAACAGCTCAACAAACCGATTACCAATATCACAAGAGACACCATAAGCTCGATTGTGAGCTTCGACTTTTTGCAGCCCGACAGCTCTGCCTTTATCAAAACTCTCAATTCGGCAGAGTTTCTTTCGACCATATCGGTGCGATTGACCGCATACGAATACTATGAGGGCTTGTATGACTACTCTCTCAGAGGGTTTGCAATAGACACTCAAAGCAATTTTGCAGCACAAACCTTTGTTGCCGCAACAAGTGTGAGCAACGATACTTTGATATGTGAGTTGAGCAATTTGAATTACCTTACCACCTATTATTATAGGGCTGCCTACGTTGGCGAAACAGACACTGTTTATGGCACATCTTACTATTTTTCGACACGAGACGGACAACCCATATTGAAAACAGAGCATGCAAGCAACATAACCCTCAATTCGATGACTCTGGGAGGCAAAAAACTTGTTGAGGGCGACTATCCTGTGATAGAATATGGCATTTGCTATGACACACTGCCCTCTCCGACGATAGACGATAATCATATAAGTTTTCAAGGAGACTTTACAACCTTCTCAACCGAGATAAGCGGTTTGCAGCAAGCCACAAAGTATTACTTTGCAACCTACTGCAAAACAATTTTGGGTACAAAGTATGCAACGCAAGCCTATGCCACAACGCTCTATGTGCCGATAGAGAACAATGAAATTGCGGCAGAGATGTCCGGTTGTGAGGGAGATGTGTTTGGAACGATAACAGGCTCTCAGCCTTGTGCAGGTCAGGGCAACTTTACCTACCTTTGGCAACAGAAAACGCAAGGCTCTTCTTGGCAGGAGGCACAAAACGACAATACTTTCAAAGATTATGTGGTGGGAGAGCTGAACGAGCCTACCTCATTTAGGAGAATAGTGTTCTCATACGCCATTAAGGACACAAGCAACGTGATAAACGTCGAAGTCAAACAATCACAGGGAGGTAAAATCAAAACAAAGACCGATTGGCTAAGCTCCGAAACTGACACCCTTTCGCTCATTAAAAACGTCGGAACGCCACTCTCGTGGCAACACTCTGCCGACAGCCTTTCGTGGAGCAGCATAAATGCTCCCGCTGACAGCTCCATAGCCTACACTCCCGGCTTTTCAGACAGCGTATATCTCAGAGTGGCAGTGCAGTTGGAGCAATGTCCGATTGCACATTCCGAAGTAGCAAAGATATATGTGCAACACGATGTTTCGCTTGAAGATATTAAACCCGAAGAACTTTATGTTGTCTATCCTAATCCGGCGAGCGATTTTGTAAAAATAGCCAATCAGCAAGGCAAAACACTATGTTGTTCGCTCTATGATGCCCAATCGAAAAAAGTCTTTGAGGATTGTTTTTCTCTATCGACCTATCTGTTGGACATCTCTTGCTATCCGAGCGGAGTATATCTAATGAAGATAGAAGATAGACAGAGCAAAGAGACATACGTTATTAAGTTAGTGGTGAGCAGATATTAAAATTATAAATATGGGTTCAAATACCTAAATGATAACAAAAAGCGTTCTTAGAGAGAAAACAAAAAACAAATAATAAACAATGAGAAAGAATTTACTAAAAACGATGATGCTTTTGTTGCTGATGGCAGTCGGCAGCGTGGCATTTGCCATTCCGGCAAAAAGAGAGGCTGTAACAATACGCCAACCCAACGGTAAAATGCTTACTTTCGTCCTTGGAGGAGACGAAACTGTAAATTGGGCAAAAACCATAGACCAATACACCTTGGTAAGAAACCAAGAGGGTTTCTTTACCTACGGAATTTTGGACGAAAACGGAGACCTTGTTGCTTCAAAGTACTTGGCTGCAAATGCCAATGAACGTTCTGCCGAAGAGATAGCATTTTTGGCTACACTGCCTGTCAATCTTTTCTATTCTACAAGTCAAATTGAGCAGATGAAGCTCTCATCTCCTGCCGCAATGGTGTCGGACGATAGCAAATATCCTTCATTGGGAACGGTGAAATTGTTGGTCATACTTGTGGGATTTAGCGATTTGCCTTTCACATATACCAATCAAGACTTTGTAAACCTCGTAAGCCAAGACAATTACAACGGTACAGGTTCGGTGAAAGACTATTACAGAGACAATTCTGACGGACAATTCATCATGGATATTGATGTTGCAGGACCATACACTCTTCCTAATCCGATGTCATACTATGGCGGCAATCAGGGAGGCTATCACGATGCAAACATAGCTTACTTTGTTTCGCACGCAATCAACGCCGCAGATGCCGATGTGAACTATGCCGACTACGACAACGACGGCGATAACAGGGTCGATGCCATTCATATCATTTTTGCAGGCACTCCCGAGTCTTCGACGGGAAATGCAAACGAGATTTGGCCGCATCGAAGCAATGTCGCTAACAGCATAATCAAAGACGGGGTGCGTTTCAGTGCCTACTCTTGCTCGGCAGAGAAGAGAAACTCCGTTGCAATGGACGGAATCGGAACAATATGCCACGAGTTTGGTCATGTGTTGGGATTTCCTGACTTTTACGACACCGATTATGACGCTTCGGGCGGAAATTCCTACACTCCCGGCGATTGGGATTTGATGGCAAGCGGCTCTTATATGAACAATAGTGCAACACCTGTCGGATTGTCTGCAATGGAAAGATGGATTGCAAATTGGTTTAACTTTGACACCCTCACCGCAACAAGAGAAAACATTTACCTTCCTGCAATCAATTCGTTTGATACCACCGTTGCATACTACATTCCTTTGTCAAACAGCGAGGGATTTATGGTCGAAAACAGAAAGAAGACCGATTGGGACAACTATCTTCCCGGCGAAGGAATGATGATATACCATTGTGATTGGAACAAAATCAACCCTTGGTTTAATTCGGGAAGCAATCAAATCAACGTAAACCCTAACGATAGAGGCTACTTTGTTCGTACGGCATCCGGAGTTGAGTCAGACGCAGAGACAAATCGCGCCCCATTCCCGGGAGCTACCGGAAAAACCAACTTTACCGACGAAACAACACCTGCTTCCACCCTCAAAAACGGAACATTGACCGGAAAACCGATAACAAACATACGTTTTGAAAACGATAGTGTGATGAGGTTCAACTTCATGTCTGTTTTGCCGGCAACAATCACCGACAGCGTAAGCTCGTCTTCAATAACCTCTTTGTCAGCTTTGACTTGGGGAAGTATAGTATATGAACCTGCGGCAGCAGAAGATGCAATCACCGAAAGAGGAATTGTTTGGAGTTTGAGTGCAGAAGACCTTGACAATATGACAGAAGGAAACATCACTGTAGTTCCTTCAGACTCCACAGGCAGAGTGTTCTCTGCTCAACTAACCTCCCTTGTTCCAAGCTCGACAATCTACTTTAAGGCATACGCAACAAATGCCAACGGAACAGTATATGGACAACGTTCTCAGTTTACCACATTGAGCGGCTTGGGAACAATAGTTACCAGAGTGGCAAGCAATGTGGGCAACAACTCTGCAACGGTTGAAGCCAATTTGACATCGTTGGGCGACGGCGAATTTGTTGCCAAAGGATTTACCTTCACAACTGATGCAAATGAAAATCCCGATATTGACGGCAACATGGTGTATGTTTCCACCGATTCGGAGTTGGGAGCTTTCACCTACACAATCGACACCCTTTCGGAAGGCGTGAGATACTATTACAGAGCCTACTTGACCACAACCGTCGGAACAGTTTATGGAATAAAGAGAAACTTCCAAACAACCTATCCTGCAATAGAAAACAACACCATAGGCTCTGATCAAGAGTTCTGTGCAGGAGGAACACCTGCTCTTTTGGTCGGAAGCGAACCAACGGGAGGAAGAGGCAACTTTACCTACCAATGGCAGGAGAAAAAGAGGACAGGCAGCTGGTACAATGCCACTCAGACAGCAGACCAACGAGACTATCAACCCGAGAGCCTTGACGATAGCACATATTACCGCCGAATAGTAATCTCAAACGGCCTGATTAGAGACACAAGTAACACTGTTTTGATGAACGTCTTGGTCTCTCGAGGAGGTAAAATCACCAAAACGGTTGGCGATACAATCAATCTCGGAGCTACAACAGGCACACTCAAATTGCAATCTTACAGAGGAACGATATTGGATTGGGAACGCCAAATCGACAATCAAGCGTGGGAAAGCATAGGCAACACAGCAACAACCTACACCGAGACACCGCAAACCGAAGCAATGTATTCATATAGGGCAAGAGTTCAAATCTCCACTTGTCCTGAGGACTATTCGACCGAAGTATCAATATATGTGAAAGACAACTCTTCGTTGCAAGATGTGGCAAACGACTTCACGTTTGAGGTGTCTCCAAATCCTGCAAGCTCATACATATCAATTACCACACCATTTGCCAACTCTTACACTGTGAGAATAGTAAACACATTGGGTCAGGTGGTATATCAGGCAGAGAACTGCAAGAGTGAAAATATGAGAATAGACCTTGGAGGATTGGATAACGGAACTTACTTCCTTACAGTGATTTCGGAAGATAAACAATCGACAAAGCAAATAATCGTAAACAAATAAAAAAAACACAAAAACAATGAACAAAGTAATCAACACACCAAAAGCACCAAAAGCCATAGGACCATATAGTCAGGCAATTTTGGCAGGAAACGGAATGTTGTTCATCTCGGGACAAATACCTGTAAATCCCGAAACAGGCAAAGTGCCTGAAACAATCACCGAACAGACAGAACAAGTCTTCAAGAACATAGAAGCGATATTGACCGAGGCAGGATACAGCTTCAAAGATGTTGTGAAGACCACTTGTTTGTTGAACTCTATGGACGACTTTGCTGCAATGAACGAAGTATATGCCAAATACTACAACGAAATGTTGCCTGCAAGAGCAGCATACGCAGTAGAGAAACTTCCCATGGGAGTATTGGTCGAAATAGAAACCATAGCATACAAAGGATAGTCTTATCTATTGACTGATTATGAAGGTCGGTGAGTTTCTTGCCGACCTTTTTTTTGTTTTGACACTCCTACTTCGATTTTGCAGAACACTCCGGACACAACCCTTTTATCACATAGTTGATGCAGCGAGGAGTGAAACCGGAGGGAATACTTACAATGGGAATACTCACATTCTCAAAACAATAAGTCTCTTTGCAGTGTTCGCAATAGAAATGAATGTGTTGGTCTGAAAAGTTGCAGTGTGTCAGGCTGTGGCACAGCTCATATTTTAGCGAACGACTGCCGTCTTCAATAGGGTGGACGACATCTTTTTCCGAAAATAGTTTGAGCGTTCTGAAAATACTTGCCTTGTCCATCGAAAATTCCAACAAAACTTCCAAATCGGCAAGACTGACAGGGTGAGAAGCCTTTATCAATTCTCTCAATACAAGGATACGGTTGGAAGTCGGCTTGACTTGCTTGGCATTCAAAATGTTTTCTATCTCCTGATTATTCATAATCTGATTGTTTTAACAAAGTCCTCCTATTTGACAACTTTCTTTCTCAAAAGATTACACGCTATTTGGCAAAGAATACTGCAAATTGGCAAAGCCACAAGCAAAAATTGCAAACAAGTTGCATGAGAAAACTCCTAATTTTGCACCGAATTAAAACAAAAAAAATACAGATATGAACAGAGAACAACGTATTATGCTTACAAGAATTATCATCTCGGCGGTGATGATAGCCGGTTTGCTGATTGTCAATCCCCAAGGTGTTACAAGATTGGTGGTTTATCTCGCACTTTATCTTTTTATTGGTTATGACATATTGAAAGAAGCAGCCGAAGGAATAGTCAGAGGCAGGGTGTTTGACGAAAATTTCCTTATGGCGATTGCAACTGTGGGAGCTTTTGCTCTTGCCTTGTATGAGGGAAGTGGAGACTATTTGGAGGCTGTTGCAGTGATGTTCTTTTACCAAATAGGTGAGTTTTTTCAAAGCTATGCCGTCGGAAAGAGCCGTCGCAACATTTCAGAACTCATGGATATTCGCCCCGATTATGCCAATATGGAGCAAGACGGCAAAATTATCAGAGTTTCTCCCGAAGATGTGGCTGTCGGACAAACCATTGTCGTGCAACCCGGCGAAAAAGTACCAATTGACGGCGTGGTGATTTCGGGTGAATCGTCCATAGATACCTCTGCTCTGAGCGGAGAATCTCTTCCCCGAGACGTAAAAGCAGGCGACGAAATCATAAGCGGAAGTATCAACATTTCGGGAGTGCTGAACGTTCGCACAACAAAAGAGTTTGGCAATTCGACAGTCTCAAAAATCATGCAGCTTGTGGAAGATTCGGCATCGAGAAAATCCAAATCAGAAGACTTTATTGCCAAATTTGCACGAATATATACCCCTGCGGTATGTTACGGAGCTTTGGCACTTGCACTGCTGCCTCCTTTGTTTCTCATTGTTTTTGCAGGAGAGACATTGAGTTTTGCCACCTTTGGCTCATGGGCTTATCGTGCCTTGGTCTTCCTTGTAATCAGCTGTCCTTGTGCCTTGGTTGTCAGTATCCCATTGTCATTCTTTGCAGGGATTGGGGGAGCAAGCCGAAACGGAGTGCTTGTAAAGGGAGCCAACATCTTGGAAACCCTTTCCAAAGTCAAGACAGTGGTGTTTGACAAGACAGGAACTCTGACCAAAGGAGTGTTTGAAGTCATTGCATACCACGATGCAGATGATAGAGACATTCAATCGCAAAAAGAACAGTTGTTGGAATATGCAGCCATTGCCGAGTCTTCCTCCTCACACCCCATAGCAAAATCACTGCAACAAGCATACGGACACACTCCCGAGAGAAGCCGCATGAGCCAAATCAAGGAAATAAGCGGCAAGGGAATAATTGCCACCATTGACGGCAAGTCGGTGGCTGTGGGAAATGAGAAATTGATGCTTGATTATGGCATTACGCCTTGTCGATGCAAGAAAGCAGGAACGATTGTTCACCTTTCGGTTGAAGGAAAATACCTCGGGCATATAGTATTGGGAGATGTGGTAAAGCCCGAAGCGGCAAAAGCAGTTGCTGACCTACATCAGGTGGGAATTACCCGAACCGTCATGCTGACAGGAGACACCAAGGCAGTTGCAGAACAAACCGCTTTGGCACTCGGTATTGACCAAGTATATGGCGAGCTTCTGCCTACCGACAAAGTATTACAAGTAGAAAAAATCATCAACTCACAGACAAAAACAGATAAAACAGCCTTTGTGGGAGACGGCATTAACGATGCACCTGTATTATCTCGTGCCGATGTGGGCATAGCAATGGGAGCAATGGGTAGCGATGCAGCCATCGAAGCGGCAGATGTGGTACTCATGGACGACGATACGACAAAAATCGGCAAAGCAATACGCATATCAAGAAAATGCCTTCGCATTGTCAGAGAGAATATCGTCATGGCATTGGGTGTAAAGGGCATCTGTCTGATATTGGGTATTGTCGGCATTGTCAATATGTGGCTTGCGATTTTTGCAGACGTGGGAGTTATGGTACTTGCTGTATTGAATGCCATTCGAGCCATGTATGTACGCAAAATTTAGAACTGCATTTGAGCAAAATAAAACGGCGTTTTGTTGGAACAATCCGCCGTTTTATTTTGCCAATCTGCCAAGTCATCTTGCAAGCAAAAACGGCGGTTGTGTGTGTTTTGCTTGGAGATGTGTTGCGTCTCTATTTTTTTTGCTTACAAATACCCCCACTATGGGTCATTATTGCCGAAATTTGGGTAAGTGGGTTTGTTGAGTTTTGGTTGTAATTTTGCATTGGAATAAATCATAAGGGTGCATTGAGCAGAGAAACATCAGAAAAAAATGCTCTATAAGGGATCTGAAATGAGTAAAATTAAGATGTGATTATGAGAATTAAAAGTTTGATTATAATTATGGCACTATCAATCTCAATGAATGCACAAGCACAGACGACAAACTCTCGATTTGCCGCAAAAGAATCCTTGTCTTTGACAAATGAGTGGGATAAGACTTTCCCGAAAAGTGAAAAGGTGATGCACGAGAAGGTTACCTTTGTCAATCGTTTTGGTATCACGCTTGCCGCCGACCTCTATCGTCCGAAGACCGGAAACGGAAAGTTGCCGGCATTGGCAGTGAGCGGTCCTTTCGGAGCAGTAAAAGAACAATCGAGCGGACTTTATGCCCAACGCTTGGCGGAAGAAGGCTTTTTGACAATAGCTTTTGACCCCTCGTTTACGGGCGAAAGCGGAGGCAGCCCTCGCTATTCGTCTTCTATGGACATCAATACTGAAGACTTTTGTGCGGCAGTGGACTATCTTTCTTGTCGCAAGGACGTGGACAGCGAGCGTATAGGTATTATAGGTATTTGTGGTTGGGGCGGAATTGCCCTTAATGCCGCAGCTCTTGACCCTCGTATCAAGGTAACCGTTGCCGTTACTTTATACAATATGACGCGTGTAACACAGCAAGGCTACTTTGACAGCATGGACGAGGAGGGTCGCTATCAACTGAAAAAGCAGTTGTCAGAGCAACGTACCGAAGAGTTTCGCAAGGGCGAGATATTACCGCAGGGAGGATTGCCCGATGTTCCGACAGATGATGCTACCGAGTTTTTGAAACAATATATTGCATATTACAAATCTGAGAAGAGAGGGTATCACTCACGGTCGCTCAATTCCAACATGGGTTGGAATATTACCTCTACACTTATGATGCTTAATCAAAATTTATGGATAGCAGCTTCGGAAGTGAGAACACCGGTACTCATTGTGCATGGAGAGAAAGCACACAGTCGTTACTTTGGCGAAGAAGCCTATCAAAAGCTGACAAGTGGCAAATATGCAGATAATAAACGTCTGCTCATCGTTCCCGCAGCCACACATTGCGACCTCTATGACGGCGGAGAAGGTAATTTTATCCCTTGGAATGAAATAGTAGATTTTGTAAAACGCTCGATAAAATAAGCCGTAAGATGAACAGGATTAAAATAGAAAGCATACTAATGCTTGTTGCTGCTCTTTTATCGCAATTTGCTATAAGTTGTAACAATCATAATAATGAACCAATGACAAAAAACACAAAAATGGAAAAGATACTCTTTATTAACGGAAGCCCTAACCGCGACGGAAATACTGCCGCATTGGCAAAAGTACTGCTCGAGGGCAGAGAATATGAGACGCTTAACCTCAACGATTATCGGCTTAACTTCTACGGACAGACGCTTGAAGGCGACCAACTTGACGAATTGATTGCCAAAATGAAGCATGCCGACATTATCGTAATGGGTTCTCCGGTCTATTGGCACAACATTTGTGCTTCCTTGCGTACCCTTATGGAACGTTTCTATGGCTATGTACCCTCCGGAGAGTTCAAAGGCAAACGATTGTTCTTCCTTTATCAGGGAGCTGCTCCTACAAAAATGATGATTGACGCCGGAGAATATACAATGAGTCGCTTTGCCGATATGTATGGTTTCGCATACGAGGGTATGGCAACCGACAGAAGTGAAGCAAAGACATTGAGAGAGAAACTTGAATCGACAAAACAATGATAGGTATCACCGAGAAATTGAATGTTATCAATCGTTTGTTGTTATGTGTTCTCCTAACTTCAACATTGATTGTCAATGCTCAAAACAAAGATAGAATGGAAACAGAAACTTTATTGACACTTCGTCAGCTTTCTTTGGCAGAATGTGCGTGCATTGAGGCACAAGGCGATATGGAAAGACTTGATGTTGCAATCAGAAAAGCCCTTGACAATGGTGTAAGCGTAAACGAGTTGAAGGAGGCTTTCTCTCAGCTCTATGCTTATACGGGTTTTCCTCGTTCTCTCAATGCTCTCAATAAGCTCAAAGAAGTACTTGATGAGCGTAAGGCACAAGGCATGGAAGACAATGAGGGCAGAGAGTGGCAACGTCCTGCCTTGTGGGACGATGCAGCCGAAGCCTTGAAGCAAGGAACGGCAGTGCAGTCTCGTCTTGTCGGCGGAATGCCTTACTCATTCGCTTTTTGTCCGCAAGAGGACTATTATTTGAAATCACATTTGTTTGGAGACATCTTTGCCGGAGACCAACTCACGGCGGCAGATCGAGAATTGGTAACCTTGGCAGCCCTTGCCGGAATGAAAGGTGTGGATTCTCAACTTGCATCTCATAAACGTGGAGCAGTGGCAATGGGTAATACACAACAGAGTGTTGATTTTCTTCTCTCTTGGCTTGCTTCTGAAGGATTGACGCTGCAAAGCGAGTTTGCAAAGGGAGAACCTAACGACGGCTTTGCCCGATATTTTACTGGCAACAGCTATCTTATACAACTGAAACCCAAAAATTTGTCAGATAAAGAGCAAAGTGTGCAGAATTACAGCAACATAACTTTTGAACCGAGTTGCAGAAACAACTGGCATATACACCATGGCTGTCGCCAAATACTGATTTGCGTCAGCGGAAAGGGGTGGTATCAGCAGTGGGGTGAACCTGCAATAGCTCTATATCCCGGAGATGTAATCGAGATTCCAGAGGGCGTGAAACATTGGCACGGAGCCGATAGTCGGTCTTGGTTTCAACATCTTACCACTCATGTAAAAACAGGCGGAGAAGAGAGTAATGAATGGCTTGAAGAGGTGAGTGAACAGCAGTATAAGGCAGCAATAGAGCAGTGAAACGAGTGAATGAGTTGTGGTTATTTTTTTTGTAATTTTGGACTTTCAAAACAATAAACCAAGCAAAGTGCAATGGAAGAGATTTATTTTGACACTGTGCAACAATTTAACGAAAGATACGGATTTGAAACCCTCCACCCTCTTGTGAGTGTGGCGAGGTTCGATAGGCAAATTCAGCCGAGTGATTACATAGTTCACTATAATATTTATGCTATTTTCTTGAAAGAGAACAAAGGGTGCAAGTTATCATACGGACGAACGAAGTATGACTTTGACGAAATGACGGTTACCAACTTTGCTCCGGGGCAAACCATACATGTAGAATCGGTCCCGGAAGTTCAATATCCCAAGTGGACGGCTCTTGTCTTTCACCCCGATTTGCTCTCACGCACATCTTTGGGCAAGAATATGGGGCGTTATGAGTTCTTTTCCTATTCGAGTAATGAGGCTTTGCACCTTTCCGCAAGGGAGATAGAGATTTTTCTCAACGTACTCGACATGATAAAACAAGAACTCTTACGTCCGATTGACAAACACAGTCGGGAACTCATCGTATCAAACATAGAATTGTTGCTCAACTATTGCCTCCGCTTCTACGATCGGCAATTCGTTACACGCGGAGAGATAAATCATGCTGTTGTAAAGAAGTTTGAAACTCTTCTTAAGGAGTATATTGATACCAAAGCGATAGATTGCGGACTTCCGACCGTGGCTTATTTTGCCGACAAGTGCTGTCTGTCAAATGGTTACTTCGGAGAGCTTGTCAGAGTGGAGACAGGACGGACGGCAAAAGACTTTATTTCAGACCATCTTGTTGCATCGGCAAAACAACTGCTCAATGATGACAGTCTGACTGTGAGCATGGTCAGCCGACATCTCGGTTTTGAATATCCGCAACACTTTGTTCGTTTCTTCAAGGCACGAACCGGAAAAACACCTACTCAATATAGGTCGGTCGTGTGAGCGTTTATTTCTGAGTTTTTTCTGAAAGGGTCATGACAATCGGGAAGTGGTCGCTGATGCCTCCCTGATATTTCATTCCGCGATAGGTCGAATAGGGGGTTATGAGCTTGTTTTTGGGATTGTCATCGACTAAAAAATCGTTCCTCATCACAAAGGCATCACCTTTGTCTTCGATGTATTGGCAAAGATTGGTGCTTACAATGAATTGGTCAAAGCTCAGATATTGTCCGTTATAGACATAAGAGCCGGCTTTCTTCTTGTTGTTTTGCATAAGATTGATCAAAAAAGGTTCTTTGTCCAATGTGTGAAAGCCTTTGACTATTGCTTCGTCCCAAGGGTTGTCGTTCATGTCGCCCATTATGATAAAGTTCTCTTCTCCTCGGGCTTTGAGTTGTTTGATATGCGAATATATACTGTCGAAGATGCTCTTTCTGAGGGCTTGCTTGGCATTGTGTTCTCGCCTTGAGGGAGCGTGAACGACGTAAATGTTCACTGATTTGTCTCCGAGCAGACCGCAAACATACAATACGTCTCGCGTACGTTCGCTTTCGTCTTTGCTCTCGGGTGTTATTTTGTAGTGTTCTTTCGGTTTGAAGCGTGAGGGATTGTACACAAGGGCTACGTCTATTCCTCTGATGTCTTTTGAATCGTAATGGATAAATTGATAGTTTGCTTTGCGAAGTGGTGTTCCTTTGCACAAGTCTTCCAACACTCGGTCGCTTTCTACTTCGCACAGCCCTACGATTGAAGGAAACGAACCCTCGCCTGCGGCAATGTAGGTCTTTGCCAAAAGGTTGTATTTCTTCTTATAACGTTCAAATGTCCAATGTTTTTTGCCTTCGGATGTAAAGTCGTTGTCTTGGGTCAGTGTGTCGTTTGTGGGATAGAAGAGGTTTTCGCAGTTATGAAAGATGATGATGTCTTTTTGTGCCATGACGATATTTGGAAGCATACAAAAGAGTAAAGCAAGTCGCTTTGCTCTGCTTGCTTTGGGAGTTTTTGTCCTTGGCATTTGCTTTTTCATTGTTTTCAAACAAGCAGAAGCACCATCGCCGTCTGCTTTGCGGTGGTGCTTCTTGGTTTTTGGTTGTTTCTTCAGAGAATTATCCTTTGTAGAAAGGCATTTTTACAACAACTGCTTTCAAGAGTTTTTCTCTTACCTTGATGAATATTTCGGTGTCTTTCTTGCTGAATGCTGTTTGAACGTGTGCTGTTCCTATTGCCACTCCGCATGAAGGTGATTGAGTTCCCGAACATACTTTTCCTATTACGTTGCCGTCTTTGTCGCATACTTGATAGCCTTGACGCGGAATGCCTCGGTCAATCATTTGGAAGCCGACCAACTTCTTGCTTACGCCGTTTGCTTTTTGTTGTTCCAAACGTTCTCTGTCGATAAAGTTGTTTCCGTCGGTGAACTTGGTAAGCCAGTTCAATCCTGCTTCGATTGGGGAAGTCTCGTCGTCAATTTCGTGTCCGTAGAGGCAGAATCCCATTTCCAAACGCAAGGTATCGCGGCAGCCCAAGCCGGCAGGTTTGATTCCAAACTCTTTTCCTGCTTCAAACACAGCGTCCCAAATCTTGTCGGCGTCTTTCTTGTCGAAGTAAATCTCACATCCGCCTGCTCCTGTGTAACCTGTGGTCGATAGAAGTACGTTTTCAACTCCTGCAAAGGTCAAGAACTTGAATGTATAGTACTCCATGTCTTCTATTGTGGTGTCTGTGAGCTTTTGCATAGCCTTCAATGCCAATGGTCCTTGAACTGCCAACTGTCCGTAGTGGTCGCTCTCGTTTGTAAACTCAGTTCCGACTTTCAATCCCATCTCTTCTGCAATTTTACTCATCCAATTCCAATCTTTTTCGATGTTTGCAGCGTTTGGAACCATGAAGTACTCTTGTTCTGACACTCTGTAAACCAACATATCATCGACTATACCGCCTTTGCCGTTTGGAAGAACGGTGTAGAGTACCTTTCCGTCATACAAGGTTGCTATGTCGTTTGAGGTGCAACGTTGAACAAATTCAAAGGCTTTTGGTCCTTTTGCTCTGAACTCGCCCATGTGAGAGACGTCAAACACGCCTACTGCATTTCTTACGTTGTTATGCTCGATTACCAAGCCTTCGTATGAAATCGGCATATTAAATCCGGCAAATTCTGCCATCTTTGCACCCAAATCTATGTGCTTTTGTGTGAATGGTGTTGTCTTCATTCTTATGTATTTTTTGTTAAACAATATCTATCTTTGTGCTTTCTTGCCTTTTGAGCTTGCAAAATTAGTGAATTTCTTCGGCTTGGTCAAAGTTTTTGAGCGTTAAGTTTTCGCCGTCCCACTCCGCAAAGGGCTTTTTTTCTCTCCATTGACCGGTATTGATGTATCGGCAATGGTTTTTCAGCTCTTTGTCGCAACATAGGTGTCGGTGTCCGAAGATAAAGAAATCTGTGTGTTGTGATTGTAAGGATTGTATGCAGTATTGGTACATTGGTTCGTTTTGTCCGCGGTCTTGATAGTCGCTTTTGTGGTGTGAGTGTCTGCTTTGTTTGCTCCAATGTGTTCCTATTGCCAATGCCCAACGCGGATGAAGCGAAGCGAAGAGCTTTATGCAGATTTTGTTTTTGAATATGGCGTTGAGGATTTTGTATTTGGTGTCGCTTTTGTCCAATCCGTCGCCGTGTCCTACAAAGAATTGCTTTCCGTCTTTTTCAAAGCGGAGAGGTTCGCGGTGAAGGATAAATCCGAGTTCTTTTTCAAAGTAATCTCTCTGCCAAAGGTCGTGATTGCCGCAAAAGAAGTGTATCTTGCAGCCTGCATCGCTCATTTGTGCCAGCTTTCCGAGAAATCGCACATATCCTTTGGGAACAACATATTTGTACTCGAACCAAAAGTCGAATATGTCGCCAAGAAGGTAAATCTCTTCGGCACTCTCTTCTATGTTTTCCAACCAGCAAACTGCTTGTTTCTCTCTTTCTATGCTCGATTTGCCGTCGGGAGAACCGAAATGGAAGTCGCTTACAAAGTAAATCTTATTTTTGCTCTTGTTGTGCGAGGTGTTCATTTTGCTCTTGCTGCTTTTGTTCGATGAAGTTCTTCAATATGAGTGTGTGTTGATTGTTTGGCAGGGTCTTGTTCAGTCCTTCGAGAACTTCTTTGTATATTGAAAGGTCGCTGCGGTAGTCAAACAACGGTCTGCCTTCAAAGGTGCGATAAAGAGCAATGAGAGTTGTCAGAGAGCCACTATGTTTGTGTATAAAATCTTCGCTATATGCCACTTCCTGAGCATGAATTTCGTTGAGCCTTTGCAGAAATACGTGCTTGACAGAGTCTAAATTGTCGATGTTGTTTACTTTCAGATAGTCGCTCATTGCTTTGAGGGTCTGTCTTATTTGAGCTGTGTGATTGTTCATTTGTTTCAACAACTCCGACTCTGCTGAGCCGCTTATCGAATAAGAACCCGAAAAGTCGGCGGCAGTACTTTTGATTTGGATTTGTTCTTTCACTTTGGGGCAAAGGGTGATGTAGTCGTCTTTGTAGCTGAGTGAGTAGAGCGTAGGTTCGCTCATTTTGACCAAATGTGAGAAATTGCCTTTCTTGTCTAAGGTTATGGTGTCCGCAGGTGTAAATCCTGTTTTGCCTATTTCTCTTAAAATGATGTAAGGGCTGTCTGCTCCTTGTATTGTGCCGCTTATGGCAAATGAAGTTTCGTTTGGTGTTTTTGTTTTGCTGCAACCGAAAGCCAAAAGTGCGATTGCAATGATTAAAATTTGTTTTGAGAGTTTGCTCATATCTTTTTGTTTGTTTGTTGCATTTTGATAAAATCGGCAATGACCAATGCCGCCATTGCTTCGACCACCACGCCTGCCCGAAGTATGGGAGCGATGTCGTGTCTGCCTTTGTTTTCTATGGTGTATAGGCGATTGTCATGGTCTTTGCAAATCATGGTCTTGATGCTCGCCGCAGGCTTGAAGCCGGTTTTGAAAATGATTTGTTCTCCGTTTGAAATGCCGCCTTGAATGCCTCCGCTATGATTGCTTAGTGTGCCTCCGCCTTGTTTCCATTGGTCAATGTCTTGGCTGCCGAAACGTTTGCAGCTTTCGATGCCGTCTCCTATTTCAAAGCTCTTTGCCGAAGGAATGCTCATCTGTGCATACGCCAAGGCCGCCGAGAGCTTTGCAAACACAGGTTCGCCCAATCCTGCCGGCACATTGTCAATAGTGCAGCTGATTACCCCGCCCAAGCTGTCGCCTTTTGCAAGTGCTTCTTGCAGCTTGTCTTCTGCCTGTTTGCGGCAGTTGATATAGTCTTCCCCTCCGACTTGTTCTATTTTTGAAGTGATAGTTATATTGAAGCCTTTGAGGTATAGTTTTGCCAAAGCACCTGCAACAACTCTTGCGGCAGTCTCTCGTGCCGAGGCTCTGCCTCCTCCCGAAGAAGCATTGATGCCATACTTACAATAATATGTATAATCGCCGTGTGAAGGTCTGAAAAGATTGCTCAGGTTTGAGTAGTCAGCTTTTTTGGCATTGGTGTTTTTGAGGATAAATGCCAAGGGCGTTCCCAAGGTTATGCCGTTTTCCAATCCACACAAAAACCGAGGATAATCCTCTTCTGTTCTCGGGGTGGAGTATCGGCTTTGTGGTCGGCGGCGGTTCAATTCGCTTGCAATAAAGTCAAAATCCAGCTCAACGCCCGAGGGAAAGCCTTCGATAACACCCCCTATGGCATCGGAATGACTTTCTCCGAAACTTGTAAACACAAACAGCCTGCCAAAAGAATTGCCTGACATATTTTCAAAACCAATAATCGGTTTGCAAAGTTACCGATAAAGTGTCAATTTTTGCAGTTTTATTTGTGATTTTTTTGCAATATGCCCACACTTTTACTCCAAAAAGTTATTTTGTTTGCTTGCGGTTGTGTCCGAAGGGGCGTTTTGAAAAAATAAAACGCTGTTTCGTGTGGTTGAAACGGCAGTTTGGTAAATTATTTCGCCGTTTTGCTAATGCTTGATTGTCAGTTTGTAAGCATGGTTTAGAGCTTGCGTTTGAGAACTTTCTCCACTTCCGAAGTAAAAAGGGCGTTGTAGCCTTGGTGAGAAAAGCATATCTTGCCTTTTTTGTCGATTATGAATATGGTGGGATAGGAATACACAAGGTAGCTTTCTTCTATCGTTCGTCTCTTTGCCGAGCAGAGGTTGAAGCTGAGCTTTTTCAGTTCGGCAAAACGCCTTAACTCAAAGTTAGATTGTTGTTTGTCGATAGGGTTTATGGCAATTATTTCCAAGCCTTTGTCTTTATAATTTCGGTAAAGCCGTTCCAAATCGTCCAACATATCCATGCAGGGAGGGCAGTTGTTGTAATAGAAGGCAATGAGCAGCACTTTGTCATGGATTTGTCGAGTGTTGATAGTTTCGCCATTGTAGTTTTGAATGATGAATGTTTCTGCCGTTTTCCCGTAAGCAAAGGTGCTTTGTTCTATTTCTTGTTTTTCCCATTGTTTTTTCAGAGCTGAGCGAGACATATACTTGATGTTGCCCGGTGTTTCGTCTTTGGTGAGTTGGAAACGGCTGAGAGAAAATGCTGCGTCGGGCGTAAATTTCGTAAATGTTATATTGCTTTGCAAGGTGTCGGCGTGAGAGTCGTCGTAAGTGGTGATGAGTGTCGATTGTTTGGCAAGAGGATAAAATGTACCGGCATCGATGATGTATGTTTCTGAGAGTTGTTGTTTTTGTTCGGGTTTTGACACAATACAGAAGCGTTTGCATGCTTTGTTGTTTATCGTTGTGTCGTCAAGAAGACTGATAGTTTTATTCTTGTCTTTGATGTTGAAAGGCTTGTCGGTGATAATGTACGGGTGAATGGTCGTAAAGTCTATCTTTTTTAAGAAAATTTCTTTGTCTTCTTGTTCATATTGTTCTGCAACAGAGGCTTCGGTGTCGATATGAGTAAATGTTTTTTGGTCATAGACTTGTTTGAGGCAGGTTTGAAAGGCATATTGTTGTTCCAAGTTGAACATTGCCAATCGGCTTTTGAACTTGCCGCGTTTGAAACAGACTTTTTGTGTGAATTTTCTTTTTTTTTGGTTGATTGACGTTTCGATTTCGCTTTCGTAGTATGCCGAAGCGGTCTGTTGAGAGGCTTTGTTGCATTGTTGCAACAAATCTTTGAGCGATTGGGCATTGCAATCGATGGCAAACAATATTGTAAGGAGTGTCAATATCAGCGTTTTTTTCATCTGTTTTGGTATTCTGTATTTGTAAAAAAGGGGAATTCGGCTAACGAACTCCCCATGTATAACGAAATTTTTGTGTTTCTATTTTCCGACAGCGGCTTGTGCGGCAGCCAATCTTGCGACAGGCACTCTGTAAGGCGAGCAAGAAACGTAGTTCATTCCTGTTTTGAAGAAAAATTCTACCGATGCAGGGTCTCCGCCATGCTCTCCGCATACTCCGACTTTGAGGTTCGGCTTGGTAGAACGACCTTTCTCGACGCCAAGTCTCACCAACTGTCCGACACCTTCCTGATCCAATGTTTGGAATGGGTCGTTTGGCAAAATCTTCTTGTCTTGATATTCGTGAATAATGGCGTTCACATCGTCTCTTGAGAAGCCGAATGTCATCTGTGTCAAGTCATTTGTTCCGAAAGAGAAGAAATCGGCAACTGTTGCAATCTCATTTGCAACCAATGTGGCACGAGGTATTTCTATCATCGTTCCGTACATATAGTTTATCTTGATTTCTTCTTTTGCCTCGACTTCTGCATGAACTCTGTCGCAGATTTCTTTCTGGTGCTTCAACTCTGTAACCGACACAGTCAAAGGTACCATGATTTCCAAGCGAGGGTCCATACCTTCTTTCCTCAATTCAGCTTCTGCTTCAAACAATGCACGGAATTGAGTCTCGGTAATCTCGGGATAAATGATGCCGAGACGAACGCCTCTTAGTCCCATCATAGGATTGACTTCTTCCAAGCCGTCAATTCTTTCTTGTAACTTTTCAGTATCTATGCAAAGCTCTTTTGCAAGAAGGGCAACCTTATCTTCGGTGTGAGGAACAAATTCGTGCAAAGGAGGGTCTATCAAACGGAATGTAACAGGCTTTTTGTCCATTACTTTCATTGTTCCCTTGACGGACTTCTTTATATGTACGTGAAGCTCGTCCAACCATTTCTTTCTTTCTTCTGTCGAACCGGAAAGTATCATCTTTCTCAAAATTGCAAGAGGTTCTTCGGAGTTTTTGCCGTAGAACATGTGTTCTATCCTGAACAATCCTATTCCTTCGGCACCAAAATCCAATGCTTGTTGAGCATCTTCAGGTGTGTCGGCATTTGTTCTCACTCCCATGGTGCGATACTTATCCACAATCTGCATGAATTGTTTGAAAAGAGGGTTCTCGGTTGCGTTAATCATCGCAACTTTTTCGCTATATACCAATCCCTTTGTTCCGTTCAAACTTAGCAAATCGCCTTCCTTGAAAGTCTTGTCTCCAATGGTGATTGTCTTGCTTTCCATGTTGATTTGCAATTCGCCGCAACCAACAATGCAACATTTGCCCCAGCCTCTTGCAACCAAGGCTGCGTGAGAGGTCATACCGCCGCGAGCAGTCAAAATACCGGTTGCTGCTCTCATTCCCTCAACGTCCTCAGGGTTTGTTTCTTCTCTTACCAATATGTTCGCAATTCCTGCTTTCTCCAATCTCATTGCCTCTTCGCTTGTAAGGGCAATAACTCCCACTGCACCGCCGGGACCTGCAGGAAGACCCTTTGCAACAATAGGGTGTTTCTTTTCGTCTTCTGTATCCAAAATCGGGTGTAACAACTCATCGAGTTGAGCAGGCGACACGCGGCGAATAACTTCTTTTTCGTCAATCATTCCTTCTGCCAACATATCCATTGCCATTGTCAAAGCGGCAACGCCTGTACGCTTGCCAACTCGGCACTGCAACATATACAATGTTCCATCTTGAATAGTGAACTCAATATCCAACATATCGTGGAAGTTCTTTTCCAAGATGTTTCTTATTTCGCAGAGTTCCTTATAGGTTTGCGGCATCTTCTCTTGCATGGAAGGAAGATTTTTATTCTGCTCATTCTTTGTCTCATCGTTGAGAGGGTTTGGTGTTCTGATACCTGCAACCACGTCTTCGCCTTGTGCGTTTATCAACCATTCGCCATAGAAGAGGTTTTCGCCCGTTGCAGGGTTACGAGTGAAGGCAACGCCGGTTGCAGAGTTCTCTCCCGTATTACCAAACGCCATTGCCTGAACGTTTACAGCCGTTCCCCAATCGTCAGGTATGCCTTCAATTCTTCGATACGAAACGGCTTTCTTTCCGTTCCAAGACTTGAATACGGCTTTTATGCCGCCCTCCAATTGTTTTGCCGCATCATCAGGGAAATCTACTCCCAATTTTTCTTTGATTGTGGCTTTGAATGTCTCGGCAAGACATTGTAAGTCTTCTGCACTTAAATCTGTGTCGGATTTGTATGATTTTGAACGTTTGTATTCGTCCAATATGTCGTCCAATACCTTTCTTATTCCCACGCCATCAACAGGCTCTATTCCTTCTGCTTTTTCCATTACGACATCTGCATACATCATTATGAGACGTCTGTAAGAATCGTAAACAAAACGGGGGTTGTTTGTCTTCTTTATAAGACCCGGTATGGTCTGAGAGCAAAGACCGATGTTCAAAACAGTGTCCATCATTCCCGGCATTGATTTTCTTGCACCGGAACGGCAAGATACCAACATACAGTTGTCCTTGTCGCCATACTTTGTTCCCATTGCACTCTCTGCCTTACGCATTCCTTCCCACACTTGTTCCATCAAACCATTTGGTAATTCACAAGCGTTGTCGTAATAGTCAGTACAACATTCTGTTGTGATTGTAAAACCTGCAGGAACAGGAAGTCCCAAAAGACACATCTCTGCCAAATTGGCTCCCTTGCCACCCAACAAATTCTTCATGTCCGCTTTACCTTCTGCAGTCTTACCACCAAAGGTATAAACATACTTTTTTGTCATCGTATCTAATCAAATTAGTGAATAATATATTGAATAAAACTTGTCAAAAAACTCTCTTTTTGGTTTCGGTCTTGGTTTACATATCGCAAACGATTGTTCCGAAACGGCTGTGCAAAGATACAAAAAAAATGAATTTTCACAAAATTGCATTACTTTTGCCGTTTGAAACGAGTAAAACTCAATCTTTTACCCTCTTGTGCCGCCACATATTCTATCGCTCCTATTGTGGGCGGGTCGGGTCTCAAATTGCCATATATATCGTATGGAACAATGTAGCTCCATGCCCCGTTGCCGGCAGAAATTGCTACCGAACCTTCGCCAATGCTCACATCACCCTCCGAAGCTGCCCTGAACTTGGGATCGGAAAACAAACAATTTGCAAAAACATTAGTTTGAGAGGCATACTTCTTTGTCTTGACAATGCAGTTCTCAAAATATTTTTGACTATATCCTCCCTCCAACAAATCAAATTCAACTTCTTCTTCTGCAAGACTTCCATATATGATACAATTATGGAAAGATGCTTGTTCAACAGGTCGATATTGAATGTTGTCATTCACATCTAAATAATAGTCATTGAGAAGTAGTGTTGCCTTTGTCCTTGTGGAGTATTGCCAATAGTTGGCAAAAGTGCAGTGAACGAAGTTGTAGTTTCCGCCAATTGTGAGAGCGACTGCATAATTGCCGCAATTTTGAACGATGAGGTTCTGTGCGTCAAGTGTTGCACCTCTTGAATACAAGCCGACGTAGGAACAATTTTCCACAATGGTATTCCTCATTGTCAGAGTGGGAGATGAGCTGACGCAGGTATCGACCAAAATTCCTATCACGTTGTTTTTTATCACCACATTCTCCAAAACATTGTTTTTACAGCCCGCAATAAACCTCATACAGCCCCATTGACCGGCAGCGTTTGCATATTGGGCATCTTTTCTCATGCTTGTGAAAGTAATAGGTGAGGCAATGTCTCCCGTGGCATTGAGAGTTCCGCCCGTATATACCCAGAACTCCGAATTTTTGTCAAGATGTATCGTAGTGCCTGCCGAAAGGTTGAGGGTGAAAGCCGAATCGACAACGCAAGTTCCGAGAATTACATGAGGTTTGTCGTTCTTCCAACGTATTTCATTGCCGCTTTCCACATATCCCGCCTGCTCTCCGCCCTCATTGACAAGCGAATACCATATAGTATCATAACCGCTTGGCGAGGAGGAGTTTCGACTTAGCAAAAAGTGTGTAGGTTTGTGATAGTAGGCATCTTGTCCGTAGGCTTGCAAAACAACGCTTTGTGTTTTGCCATTGAAGGAAAACAAAATTTCATCTTCAATCAGCAGCGGGTTTGATTGGTTATTTGGATTTAGTTCGACCTTTACAAATATATATAAGCTGTCTTTGGCTCCTATTTCCACGTCTTTTGCGACCAAGTCGGTCGTTCCGTCAATGTTGAGGCGGAAAAAACTTGCTGCTCCCTCCCTCAGACTTATTCTGTCAATCTTTATCGGTTTGCTTTCGTCGTTATACACCATAAGGGTCTTGGTTAGCGAACTCACGGTGGTGAAAATGGTGTCGAAAGATACCGTATCGTTGCCAAATTTCAGCTCTACACCATTGCCGTCTGCATAGTCTTCTTCTCTTATGCAGCTTGTGAGCGATATTCCCACAAGGTTTACAATGACAAAAGCAGCAAGCAAAGTCCGAAAGTAGTTCACCGACAATCTATTTTATCTCAATCAAAACATATTTGCGGTTTCCCATGCCGAGCGATTGGGCATAATCCAACTGGCTTAGTCCGCTTTTTCCGCTCTCTTTGAGGAACGGGTCATCACATTTGTGTTTCTCGGCAACCAAGTCAAACGATGCTTGGTCGATAGCAACAATGTCTTTGGAAGCAAGCATTCCTATGTCGTCGCAAAAAGGTTTTGGCGCTCTCGAAGAGCAATCGCACGAAGCAGATATGTTTGCCAATACATTGATAAACACCATTGGTTTTGTTTTCCAAGCAACGTAGGCATACTCTACAAGTCTCTCCATAAAGGTGCTTCCTTGCAGTTCGACCTGACTTGGAGAAAACAGCTTCAACGGACACTCTGCAATACATTTTGCACAACCTATGCACTTGGTAGTGTCGATGTGAATGCCGCCGTCAAGGCTCAGTGCAGCCGCAGGACAGTTGCGAACGCAGTTTGCGCAACCCACACATTTTTCGGGAGAGTTTATTTGAGGATAATCGCTTGCGTGTTGAGCCATCTTTCCTCCCGGCGAAGCAAATCCCATTGCAAGATTTTTTATCGCTCCCCCGAAACCTGCCGAACCATGACCTTTGAAGTGGGTATAGATGATATAGTTGTCATAATCCATGAAATGTTTGCCCAACTTGACGCTCTTGTAGTGTTTCAAGCCCATGTTTGTTGTCGGAATGTCAATTTCGCCCTCGCTGTCCAAGATGTCAATCGGAGCAAAGGTGAAACCATGTTCGGCGGCAAGAGCCAAATGTCTGTCGGTATATCGTCTTTCGCCGACATAAAGCACATTGGTCTCTACCCAAGTGGCATTTGTCTTTTTCATCAGCGGTCTTGTGAGTTCGGGATTGAGGAAATTCTTGTTTCCTTTTTCGCCAAAGTGCAGCTTCACGCCAATTTTGCCTTTTGGTTCTTCGCCCAAAGCCTCATAAAGTTTCAAAACATTCTCGGGAGTGATTTCTTTGATAAAGTAAACGACAGAAACGTCTTTTTGTCCGTGGTAATCCTTTTGGTCTATCCTTTGAGCCTTCGCACCCATGCAGGCAAAAGCCAAAAGGCAGAGCAACATTGTTATCTTTTTCATCTTGAAAAGCTGTTGTTAATCATTCAATTTGTTTCAAAAAAGTCCCGATTGTCCCAAATCGGGAGTGCAAAGTTATGACTTTTTTTCAAATATACAAAAGCAACAATCGGGCTTTTTGCAGGTTCAAAACCCGCAAGCGAATTTCAAATGCTCCGATTTGCAATTTTCAAAGCAGGCAAAGGCTGCAAACTGTAAGGAGTATAACTGATATATAAGACTTGTTTTCTGTCGGCTCTGGCGATTTTCTTCCTGTTTGTTTAACATTTGAGGGAATTTAAGCTCCCGACAGAGCGATTTTTTTTGGCGGAGCATCACTTCTGATTGAAAAAATCGAAAAAACAGGCTTTGAGAAAACGGCTTGTTTTTGTGCAATTACGAAAATAAAACGGCGTTTGGCTGAAATAAGTCGCCGATTTGGTGAAATAAAAAGGCGATTTGCGGAGAATAAAAGCTGCTTTTGTCGAAAAAAAGTGGCACTTTTATGGTAAAAAAGTGCCACTTTTTACCCCAAAAAGTCCGACTTTTTTGTTTTGCATCTCGGCTTTGACAACAAAAAGATGAACTTTTGCAACAAAAATCTCCCTTTTTCGCTCAAAATACATCGGGAATTGCTCCTGCGATTGCTTTTAACAATCGGTAAAGCTCAGATGTTAAATCGGGGAATTGATTTTTATTTGTTCCGGCAGGGGGAACTCTCATTGAAAAACCTCCTTTGCAAGATGTGGAACATTCTTCTTTATTTTTGTTTCGGGAGGACGTTTTGCCAATAGAAAGTTCGCTGTTTTTGCGTTTTCATATTTTATTTATATCTTTGCACTTGGTTTGGAGCATTGTTCAAAATGAGAAAATGTTCTGCCACAGAGAAAAAACAAAGAAGGTATGCACATTGCAATAGCAGGGAACATAGGTAGCGGAAAGACTACATTGACAGAAATGTTGGCACGTCATTTCAAGTGGACTGCCATATACGAACAAGTAGATGACAATCCCTACATAGCCAACTTTTATGAGGATATGAGGCGTTGGTCTTTCAATTTGCAGATATACTTTCTGCACAAAAGATTTAAGCATGTCATCGATGTGAGAAACTGTTACGAAAACACGGTTCAGGACAGGACTCTTTACGAAGACGCTTATATTTTTGCACCCAACCTTCATGCCATGGGACTTCTCAACACTCGCGATTACGAAACCTATCTTGCACTCTTTGAATTGCTGAACTCTTTTATCAAACCGCCCGATTTGCTTCTCTACCTCAAAGCCTCTGTTCCCACCTTGGTAAGTCAGATTGCCAAACGCGGAAGAGAATACGAAAGCAGCATAAGGCTCGATTACATAACCTCGCTTAACGAACGTTATGACACTTGGATAGAGAAATATGAGGGCAATAAGCTCATTTTGAATATCGATGAACTTAACATTATCGACAGCAAGGAAGATTTCGGTAAGGTTGTTTCGATGATAGAAGCAGAAACCAACGGATTGTTCAAATGAAAAAGATAGCCATAATACCTGCACGCTATGCCAGCAGCCGATTTCCCGGAAAGCCCTTGGCACTTTTGAAAGACAAACCCATGGTTATGTGGGTTTATGATGCCGTCAAGGCTTCGGGATTGTTCGACAAAGTTGTGGTGGCAACCGATGACGAAAGGATAGTTGCCGCAGTTGTATCTTTGGGAGGCGAGGCAATGATGACTTCAAGCCTGTTGAGTTGCGGAACCAAGCGATGTGAGGCGGTATTGTCGGCTTTGGAGGCAAGGGGTGAGCGATTTGATTTGGTGGTAAACGTTCAGGGAGACGAGCCTCTTGTTGATGCTTCGCAGCTGTCGGCAGTTATCTCTCTGTTTGAGGATAAGGATTGTCAAATAGGCACTCTCGCAAAGAGAATAACCAAACTTGAAGAGTTGCAAAACCCGAATTGTGTCAAGGTTGTTTGGTCTCAAAACAGGGCAATATACTTTTCGAGAAACATAATCCCATATCAGAGAGGCAGAAGCGAAAGCGAGTACCTTCAATACCATATATATTATAAGCACATAGGATTGTATGCTTACAAAAGCAGCGTTCTGCACAAGATTGTGGCTTTGGAAACCTCCTCTTTGGAGAAAGCCGAGAGCTTGGAGCAGTTGTGCTGGTTGGAAAACGGTTATCGGATTGATGTAACCGAAACAGACTTTGAGAGCATAGGCGTCGATACTCCCGAAGATTTGGAAAGAGTAAACGAAATGTTGGATAAACAATAAAATACAGAAGAATGAACGTAGCAGTCGATTTATTTGAATTCTTGCACAACCAAGATAGAGCCGAATTGCCCGGATTGGGAACATTTGTCGCTTGTCGGCAGTCGGCAACAATATCTCCCCTTACGGGGACAATAGAACCTCCTTGCAGAAGTATTGCTTTCAAACAAGAAGAAAGCGGAGATATGACTTTTGTGAGAAGTATGGCAGAAAAGGAATTTATATCTGAGCAGACAGCTCTTGTATGGATTAAGCAATATACCCAATCGGTGAAAGAGAAATTGGATTTGGGGCAAAAATGTAAGATAGGTGCTTTGGGCGAAATGTCAAAAGATTTTTCGGGAGCTTACGTTTTTGTGCCTCAGGTGCAAAATCTGTTGGACGATGCTTTTGCTTTTTCGACCTTGAAGAACGTCAAAACATTTGATGTGGAAGAAAAGATAGAACCAATCCGCACAAGAGAACCGCTTGAAGACCTTCCGCAAGAGCCGCTTGCCGAGCTGCCAAAGGAACAGGAGCAATCGCAAGAGCTTGTTGAAGAACCAAAAGAGCAACAGCTCCACGAGGAGGAACTTGCTCACGAAACAGTCTCTCATACCGAAGCCGTGATAGCAGAAGAGCTTGACACTCCCGAACCGGAGCAAGAAGTAGAAGAAGAACTGCAAGTCGATACAACTCCCGAGCAAGAGGCAGAACTGCAACCAATCGAAAAAGAAGTAGAGATTGAGGACATAACACCTCAAAGCCAAAGCGTGAGAGAACAAGCTCAGGCAATAATAGAAGAAAACAAACGCCAAAAAGAGCAGGAGAAAGAACGCCTACGTCAAGAAAAAGAAGAACACAAACGCCGCAAGAAAGCAAAGAAACGTCGCAAGAGAATACTTATCACAGTGTTGATTATATTGCTTTTCTTGTTGCTTTGCTGCGGAGGATTTGTGCTTGCGTTCTACTTTAACGCCCTTCCCAACAAGCCATTCTTGAAACCAATAACAGAAAGGCTTGCTTACTACATAACACCTCAGGCAAAGCCTGTCAAACTTGCGGCTCCGGCTGTCGAAACTCCTGCGGTTGTTGAAGAGATTGCCGAAAGCGAAACAACAGAAGAAGAGATTGTTCCTTTGCAAGAGGAAGTTGTTGAGCCGGCAAAGCCTCAAAAACCACAGACAAGCCCGACAAACACCGCCAAAAAGCAGGTTGCCAAAAAATCGGAGAAGAAAGAAAATACCACGACCCCTGCTCCAAAGCCTGCAAGCGAAGACAATTCGCCTGTTGTGGTGCAAAACTATTCCAAGTTGGGATTTGACGTCATCGGAGGCTCGTTTACCAACAAGGCAAATGCCGAAAGACTTGCCCGAAAAGCCAAAAGCCTCGGTTATGACAGCTATGTGCTTAGCAAAGTCAAGAGCGGAACACCTATTTACTATGTAAGCTACGGCTCTCGTCGCACCTTGAAAGAAGCAAACGACCTTATGGCAAAGATGACCGAGAGTTTGGGAGGCGAATATTACGTCATAAGCAGATAGAACCACACAAGGGATAATGATAAGGATAGAAGAATATCCCTACACCTACCATACACTTTCAAACGGCATAAGGTTGGTTCACCGATATACCCCTTCGGCAGTTTCTCATTGCGGTCTGACAATAGGAGTCGGCTCTCGCGACGAGAAACAAGCCGAAAACGGCATTGCACACTTTGTGGAACATTGCTTATTTAAGGGAACAAAGAAACGAAAGGGCTTTCAAATTCTCGGTTGCATCGACGGAGTGGGCGGAGAACTCAATGCCTTTACCACAAAGGAAGAAACCTGTGTTTATGGTCTCTACTTGCAGCAATATCACGAGAGATTTCTCGACCTTTTGGCAGACATAGTGTTTCATTCCGACTTTCCCTCTCGCGGAGTGGAGAAAGAAAAGGAGGTTATCCTTGATGAGATAAACTCCTATTTGGACACTCCTTCGGAGCAAATCTTCGATGACTTTGAGCAAATGGTGTTTGGCAACAATGGTTTGGGACGTCTCATTCTCGGAACACCCAAACGGGTGGAGGCAATGAGCAGCGAAAAACTCAGAACGTTCGTTTCAAACAACTATACCACCGACAACATGGTGCTTTCTGCCATTACCTCCACTCCGAGCGACAAATGGTTTGCTCTTTGTGAGAAGTTCTTGGGGACAGAACCTGCAAGCCGAAAAACTCATCGCCGACAATCTCCACCTGCTTACTCTCCCAAGACAATAACTCTCGAAAGAGATACCTACCAGTCGCATATCATTGTGGGCAATCGGGCATACTCTTACCGAAGTGCTCAAAAAGTTGCATTCTCTCTTCTTAACAACATATTGGGAAGCGGAGCTATGAACTCCTATCTTAATATGCACATAAGAGAACGCTATGGCTTTACATACGCTATTGAATCTGCCTATACGGCATACTATGACAGCGGAGTGTTCTCGGTATATGCTTCGACAGATAAGCGACATACCTCAAAGACAATAGACCTTATCAAAAAGGAACTTGAAAACATGATACTCAAACCTTTTTGCAACAAAAGCCTTTCTCGTTTCAAAAATCAATTGATAGGACAGCTTGTGGTGAATGCAGACCAAAATCAAACAGAAATGCTTGCCATGGGAAAAACTCTTCTTAATTTCGGAAAGATTACCCCCTTGAAAGAAGTGTGCAGGCAGGTCGAGCAAGTGTCTTGCAGTCAGATTGCCGAGGTTGCCCGAGAAGTCTTTGCACCGGAGCGTCTCTCTGTCATACAATACGGATAGAAAACAGATAAACCACCATTTAGAAGAAAGTTTATCGGTATATAAACAATTCAAATATGCAATAAGCGTACAGAAATTTGGAGAGAATTGAAAAAAAGCCCTAAATTTGCAAACTTAAAGTAAATTTCAAACAAATAAAGCGAATAAACAGATGAAAAAAAAGTTAGTTAGTTTTGTGGTTATGGCTATTGCCTTTACCGCAACCTTTGCAAAAAGTGTTCCTTCACCCGATGAGGGAATGTGGTTGCCGATGTTCTTCAAGCAACTCAACTATTCGACAATGCAAAAGATGGGTTTGCGTCTCACAGCCGAGGAATTGTATGACTTTAACCACTCTTCGGTAAAAGATGCTATCGTTCAGATGGGCAATTTCTGCACAGGAGAAATCGTGTCCGACAAGGGACTGATGTTTACCAACCATCACTGCGGCTATGATGCCATTGCAAGTGCTTCAACCGTCGAACACGACTATTTGACCAATGGTTTTTGGGCATATTCTTTGGAAGAAGAAATACCAATCCCCGGATTGTATGTCTCATTCCTTGTAAGAATGGAAGATGTTACCAAAGACGTTTTGCAAGACCACATAAACGATGCACAAAAGTCCAAGTATGCAGACGAAATTCAGAAAAACATAGCCGCATTGCAAGAAAAATTCAGTGAGAATGGTCGTTACAGAGTAGAGATAAAGCCTTTCTTTGAAGGATTAGAGTATTATATGTTCATATATGAGGTGTTTACCGATGTGAGACTTGTTGGCGCTCCACCTTCTGCAATAGGTAAATACGGCGGAGACACAGACAACTGGATGTGGCCTCGTCATACGGGAGACTTTTCAATATTCAGAGTATATGCTTCAAAAGACAATACACCGGCAGACTATTCCAAAGACAACGTTCCTTACAAACCAAAACACTTCTTGCCGATAAGCATCAAGGGAGTGGAGAAAAACGACTTCACAATGATATGGGGCTATCCCGGAACGACGCAACGATACATGACTTCTTACGAAGTGAAGAACACAATCGACATTGACGACCCTTCTTGTATCGCAGCAGGACAGGCACTCTTGCCGGTAATGAAATCTATGATGGATAAGGACAATGCAGTCCGCCTTAAATACGCCTCAGACTACGCTTCATACATGAATTTGTGGAAAAACAAAAAAGGAGAGTTGAGAGGATTGAAACGCTTGGACGTTTACGGCAAGAAGAAAGCCATAGAAGACCGCTTGGCAGAGTGGATTGAGCAGGACAACAGCCGCAAAGAACGTTACGGAACGCTTTTGTCAGACTTGAAATCTTGCTACCAAGCCATTGCAGCCTCACCTTCAAGCAAGTATTCTTGGTATGGCAACTTGGGATTGACCACAAGCAAAACAGCACTTACCGCTTTCAGAGTTTACATGACCCTTTTGCAAGTGGAAGATATTATGAAAGAAGACAAGGAAACGGCAGAACGAGTAAAGCAGGCACTAAGTCAGGAAATGTCAAACGTGTTTGCATCTACCGACCCTGCAACAGAGAAGCAAATGTTCAAGGCTTTGTGCAATCTTTTTTACTCAATTCCTGTGGAAGAAGGACGACCTGCAGGCATGACTTACTTGTTTGAAGACAAATACAAAGGAAACATAGACAAATTAGTTGATGATGCTTTTTCAAAGTCAGTCTTTGCAAACGAGAAAAACTTTAATAAATTCATGTCTAATCCTAAGACCAAAAAGTTGGAGAAAGATTTGATTGCAAGCGTTGCCATGATGACGTACCAAATGCTTGTTTCTACAACCGAAGAAGCCTCAGTAGCCGAAGCCAAGTTGGAAGATGTAAAGGCATTGTTTATCGAAGCCCTCAGAGCAATGGACCCTTCATTGGTTCAATATCCCGATGCAAACTTCACAATGAGAGTAACATACGGACAAGTCTTGGATTACTATCCCGCCGATGCTGTTCACTATGACTATGTTACCACCATTGACGGCTTGATGGAGAAAGAAGACCCTACAAACGACGAGTTCATCGTTCCGAGCAAGCTCAAAGAACTATACAACAACAAAGACTACGGACAATATGCCGACAAGGACGGACGATTGATAACCTGCTTCCTTTCAAACAACGACATTACAGGAGGAAACTCCGGAAGTCCTATCCTTAACGCCGACGGACACCTTATAGGACTTGCATTTGACGGCAACTGGGAGGCAATGAGCGGCGACATAGCCTTTGAACCCGAATTGCAAAGAACAATCAATGTTGATGCACGCTATGTTCTTTTCATAATAGACAAGTATGCAGGAGCAAAGAACCTTATTGACGAATTGACAATCATTAAATAAAAAACAGAAAACTTGATGAAACTGACAAACGACAAAGAAAAAGTAAGCTACATCATCGGTGAAGACATAGGAGCTTCCCTTTTGAGAGAAGGATACGACTTAGATGTGGAGATAATGCTCTCGGCAATCAGAGCAGCAGCCGAGAACAAAAGCGAGAACCTTCTTTCAGAACAAGAAAAGAACGAAGTGATGATGCGTTGGCAACAAGAAGTGCAAGCAAAAAAGCAAGCCCAAATGGCAGAACAAGCCAAGGGAGCAAAGAAAGAGGGAGCTGCATTTCTTGCACAAAACCGCAACAATCCGGGAGTGTTTGAAACTCCGAGCGGACTTCAATACCAAGTGATAAAAGGAGCGGAGGGAAGAAAACCAAAAGCAACCGACACTGTTCATGTACACTATCACGGAACCCTTTTGAACGGCAGTGTGTTCGATTCTTCGGTTCAGAGAGGCGAACCAATCTCTTTTCCTCTCAATCAGGTCATTGCAGGTTGGACAGAGGGCTTGCAGCTCATGAGCATAGGCAGCAAGTACAAGTTCTTTATCCCTTCGGAACTTGCATACGGCGATCAGGCGGTCGGAACAATCCCCGCAGGAAGCACACTTGTGTTTGAAGTAGAACTATTGGACATAAAGTAAACACCGATTTGAACTATTGGATTTACAGCATCGAAGAGTGCGAGAAAGCCTTTGGCATTCAAACCTCGTTGTCTCGGGCAAAACAAATCTCGATGCTTGCAAAACAACAGTTAATTTTTCAATTAAAACAAGAAGGTTTGTCTTTCGATACGACCATTGCAGTCGGCGAGAAAGGCAAACCTTTCTTTCCTTATAACCAAGGGCTGCATTTCTCCATTTCTCACACCAAAGACCATATCGCCTTTGCAATCGACACTCGTCCTGTGGGCATCGACATCGAACAACAGCGACCCTACAAACCCGCATTGGTCAGCCGCTTTTTCCACTCGGACGAATACGCCTTTATCGACAGCCTTCTGCCCGAACAACAAGCCGAAGCCTTCACCCGATTGTGGACACTGAAAGAAGCCGCCGTCAAATGTACCGGCACAGGCATCTCGGGAGAGTTTGACCAATTTGCAATCCTTCCCGCAAAAGTCGGACAACAACCCGATTACACCAAGCTGACAGTACAAGGCAAAGACCCATATCCTACGCTCAACCTTAGCTCCCTATACATCGAAAAGCACAATCTCAACCTTGCCCTCTGCACTCTCTGATACAGCTTTTTCAACCAACTAACAGCCTGAAAGTCTTGCTGCTGCAAAACGCCCTTTCAGTCAAATAAAACGCCGATTTATTTTTCTGAAACGCTGTTTCATTTCAGCCAAACGCCCTTTTGTCAAACAGCATTTGCACACCGAGAATTTCTTCTTCGGTTTTGCGAGTGTTATTGCTTTGTTGTAAAGTACTTAAAGTCTGTAAGATACAGCGGTTTTGTCTTTCGATTTGATACATAAGTTTGAAAAAGAGTAAGAATGTTATGCCATGGTAGAGAAAAGTAATATATTTGCAAACAGAAAGGGCGATTGAAACGGTAGCAGTTGCTCTTTCGTTTTGTAAGTTTCTACCGATATTTTAATTAAAACTCGTACAATCGAGAAAATAGTGAGTTATTAACATTATAAATTCATTAAAGATATGAGAAAATTGCAATTTGTCATCATCGCATTGCTACTTTCCATAGGGGGGGTAAATGCACAGGGTAGCTTCAAAAGGCACAATTACGGACTTGAAGCGAACTTCGGACACATTCCGTATCACAATTCGTACATCGTAAACTTCTTAGCAGATGGGAGTTTTATCAATGTAGAGAACCAAAACGTTTGGGACATATCTCTGAAATACGAGTACAGATTTAACAAAAGATTTTCTTTATCACTGTCGGCAGGTTATATGCAGCAGGTTATGGGAATGAGAGGATACATTCCTTATTTTGTCGATACAACCATAGGAGACAGATGCTCCACACTGAGGGTGCAACATTTGAATATTCCTCTTGTTGCAAACTATCGACTGCCGATAACATCAGATGCAAATATTCTTTTGGGTGTAGGCTTCAATGCTTCCTTGGCTTTGAAACAAGAGTATGAGCTATCCGAACAACCCTCAACCTTAACCTTGGTGTCAAAACCTTTTGACTTGGACTTTGTCGCCAAAGCAGGCTTGGAAGTCGAAAGCAAACGCAGAGTGCAGTTTAATGCAACCCTATACCAACCGATGATTGGCAATATCAATTATCGCCTTCTCGGTTTTGACGTCCTCACAACAAACAGCAAGGAGTGGGTTCCGAGGTTGATGTTCGGTGTTTCTTTGTTCTTCTAAAACCCAATTCAATAGTTTTTCGGTAAGACAATACGATATAATTCAACCAACAAAGCGGGCGGACATTCATTCCGCCCGCTTTTTGTACCGTTATCGGCAAAACAAATCGTCCATTGTAAGGCTTTGTGATGAGATTTTGGCTCTAAGTGGTCAAATTAGTATAGATAAAGCCAAAATGATAGCAAACGAAGTGGCTTCATCTGTGCCAAAAACGATAGATGAAGCCACTTTGCTGAATTGCTATTGCTCGTTTAAGCTGTGCTTATTGCCAACTTACCCGCTTGTTGAGGCAGTTTGTCCGATATATTTTTAGCAAATAGTCATTTTATTCGTCGTTCCCAGACTTCAAAGCGGTAGCTTACGGCTTCTTTTTGGTCGTAGAGCAGTGGCGAAAGGCGTGTTTGATGCCATGTTGTGCTGTCTATCTCGGGGAAAGAGACGTCTCCTTGGTAGGGTTTGAAAAGTTGGGTGATGTAGAGGCTGTGGCAGTGTGGCAAAAGTTGAGCGTAGAGGCTTGCTCCACCAATGCAGAACACTTCTTGCTCTTCCAATGCGGACAATGCTTGCTCCAAATCGGGGAATACTTCGGCTCCTTGTGCCACATAGTCTTTTTGGCTTGTTATCACTATGTTTCGGCGATTTTTGAGGGGCTTGAAAGGCAGGCTCTCCCACGTTTTTCGTCCCATGAGGACGGTTTTGCCGAGTGTGATGCGTTTGAAGTACTTCAAATCTTCAGATAAGTGCCACAAAAGGCTGTTATCCTTGCCTATGATGTCGTTTGAGGCTTTTGCAACTATCAGGTTAATCATACCGCAACCTCCGCTTTTATGTGTGGGTGGCAGATGTAGTTCTCTATCTTGATGTCTTCATATTTGAAGTCGGCGATGTCTTTGACCAAAGGGTTGAGTGAGAGAATCGGAAGGTCGTAAGGTTTGCGAGAGAGCTGTTCTCGGGCTTGTGCTATGTGATTTAGGTATAGGTGAGTGTCGCCTGTGGTGTGTATAAACTCGCCTGCTTCAAGTCCGCAGACTTGTGCAATCATCTGTGTGAGCAATGCGTATGATGCAATGTTGAACGGAACTCCCAAAAAGACGTCTGCACTCCTCTGATAGAGCTGACAAGAGAGCTTGTTGTTCGCAACATAAAACTGAAATATGATATGACAAGGCGGAAGTGCCATTTGGTCAATTTCTCCCACGTTCCAAGCACTTACCAAAAGGCGTCTTGAATCGGGGTTTGTCTTAATTTGCTCAATCACCTGCCCGATTTGGTCAATCACTTTGCCGTCTTTAGCTTCCCATGCACGCCATTGTTTGCCGTAAATGGGACCGAGGTCTCCGTTTTCGTCTGCCCACTCGTCCCAAATTGTTACTTTGTTGTCGTGAAGGTAGGAAATGTTGGTTTCTCCTTTCAAAAACCACAACAATTCGTAGATTATGCTTCGTGTATGTAGCTTCTTGGTGGTAAGAAGCGGGAAACCGTTCTGCAAATCGAACCTCATCTGATGACCAAAGACCGAGAGCGTTCCCGTTCCCGTCCTGTCGCTTTTCTCAACTCCGTTTTCCAAGATGCGTTGCAGCAAGTCTAAATACTGTTTCATAGGTTTTGATGGTGTTACTTGGATAGTTGCATAAGGTCTTTGCCGATGTCTCGTCTCAAAGTCTTACCTTCAAATTGTATTTTCTCGGCTTGGGCATAACATTTGGCGAGTGCTTCCTGCATAGTCTTGCCAAAGCAGCTCACAGCTATCACTCTGCCGCCTGCGGTAAGGATATTGCCATTCTCATCTGCCTTTGTGCCGGCGTGGAAGAGCATACAGTCGCTACAATCGTCCATTCCGCTCATCAGTTTTCCCTTCTCATAACTTTCGGGGTAACCTTTGCTGACAAGCATTACTGTTGTACAATAGTCGGGATTGATTTTGAGAGAGTATTTGCCCAATTCTCTTTTGCCCACAAGGTCAAAGGCTTCGACCAAGTCGCTCTCTATTCTCGGCATGACGCTTTCGGTTTCGGGGTCTCCCATTCTAACATTGTATTCTATCACGTATGGGTCGCCCTTTACGTTCATCAGTCCTATGAAGATGAAACCTCTATAATCCAAGTTTTCTTTTTGCAATCCTTCTATGGTTGGTTGTATTATTCTTCTCTCGACTTTTTGCATGAATTCTTGGTTTGCAAATACTACGGGCGAGATACTGCCCATTCCTCCGGTGTTTAGTCCTGTGTCTTCTTCGCCAATGCGTTTGTAATCTTTGGCTTCGGGAAGCACGATGTAGTGTTTGCCGTCGGTAAGCACAAAGACGCTACACTCGATGCCGCTCAAAAATTCTTCAATCACCACCTTGTCGCCTGCATGACCAAACTTGGCTTGCGAAAGCATTGCTTCCAATTCTTTTTCTGCCTCTTGTATTGTGGACAAAATGACAACTCCCTTGCCTGCTGCCAAGCCGTCGGCTTTCAAAACGTAAGGAGGGTTGAGGGTTTTGAGAAATTGCTTTGCAGCATCTAAGTCCTGTTTTCCAAAAGTCTGATAACGAGCTGTCGGAATGGAGTAACGAGACATAAATTCCTTGGCAAAGTCTTTGCTGCCTTCCAACATTGCTGCTTGCTTTCTCGGTCCTATCACATTGATATGAGCAGTTCTTTCGTCATTTGCAAAACTGTCCGCAATGCCATCGACCAATGGTTGCTCGTTTCCCACAACCAACATGTCTATCTCCTTTTCGCAGGCAAATGTCTTGATACTTTCAAAGTCGCTTCCGATGTTTACACACTCTCCAACTGCACTCATGCCGGCATTGGCAGGCGAAATATACAACCGGTTGCAAAGTTTGCTTTGCTTTATCTTGCTCGCCATTGCGTGTTCTCTCGCTCCCGAGCCTAATAGTAAAATTCTCATAGTATGTTTATTCGTTTTCTGATTATCAATTTAATTTTTTACTCTTCCTCTTCGCTTACAAAGGTGAAGTTCATCTGCTTTTTGAACAAATTGACGCTCACAATCTTGATTTTGACAGGCATTCCGATTTGATAAATCTTGCCCGAAGTCTTGCCGACCAAGCGAAAATTGTCTTCATCAAGCACATAGAAGTCATCGGTTATGTCTCTCATCGGCACTAATCCCTCACATTTGCTTTCGTCAAGCATGACATAAACGCCCCACTTGCTCACTCCCGAAATCGTTCCCACAAATTCCTGTCCTATCTTGTCGGAAAGATATTCCGCCTGCTTGAACTTGACAGACGCTCTCTCGGCATCGGCAGCCTTTTTCTCCATATTGGAGCAGTGTTCGCACCTTTGCTCAAACACTTCTTTATCAACCGACGGCTTATTGTCCAAATATCTTTCCAAAAGTCGGTGAACCATCACATCAGGATAACGTCTGATTGGCGATGTAAAGTGTGTATAGTATGGAAATCCCAAGCCATAGTGTCCTATGTTGTCGCAAGAATAAAATGCCTTGCTCATTGTGCGAAGTGCAATCATGTTTATCATTGTTTCTTCGCCTTTTCCCGATATTTGTTCAAAGAGCTTGTTGAAGCTCTTGGTGAGCGAACTTCTTGTCTTGTCGTTCAGATTGTAGCCCAACTTGCCCACAAAGTCCTTAAACACTTCAAGTTTTTCTTTGTTCGGCTCATCGTGAACTCTATATACGAAAGTCTTGGCTTGGCTTTTGGCTTTGGCTTTGCCGATGTGGGCGGCAACTTGTCGGTTTGCCAACAGCATAAACTCTTCTATCAACCAGTTTGCTTCCTTGCTCTCTTTGAGATATACACCTGTCGGTTTGGCATTCTCGTCCAAGTGAAACTTGACCTCGATGCTCTCAAAGTTGATTGCACCTGCCCTAAAACGCCTCTTTCTCATCTGTTCAGCCAAAGCCCATAGCGACAAAATCTCATCACAGCAGTCTCCGCTGCCTGTTTCTATCACTTGCTGAGCCTGCTCGTAGGCAAATCGGCGGTCGGAACGAATAACCGTTTTGCCAAACCACTCGTTCACAACCTCAGCTTTGTCATTCATCTCAAACACTGCCGAAAAGGCGAACTTGTCTTCGTCCTGCCTTAGGGAGCAAACACCATTGCAAAGTTTTTCGGGCAACATCGGTATCGTCCTATCGACAAGATAAACCGACGTAGCCCTGCGATAGGCTTCTTCGTTCAAGGCTGTGTTTTCTCTTACATAGAAAGAAACATCTGCAATATGCACTCCGACCTCCACATTGCCGTTTGACAAACGACGAAACGACAAAGCATCGTCAAAGTCCTTTGCATCGGCAGGGTCAATGGTGAATGTGGTTACCGAACGGAAGTCCCGACGTTTTGCAACCTCGTCTTGGGGCAGTTCGAGAGGGATTTGCTCAGCCTCTTTCTCCACTTGTTCCGGGAAAAAGAGAGGAAAGTCAAACTCGGAGAGAATTGACTGCATCTCCACATCGTTTTCGCCCGGACGACCAAGCACTTTCACCACTCGTCCGAAAGGATTGTTGGCATTTTGCGGCCAATCGGTAATCTCCACCAAAGCCTTGTCGCCGTCTTTTGCACCATGCAGGTCGTTGATGTCCAGAAAAATATCCACAGGCATCGAACTGCTGTCGCAAACAAGGAAAGCGAACTTGCCATGCTTCTGAATGATACCAACAAAAGAGGTTTTTGCCCTTTGCAATATCTCAACAATCTGACCCTCACGCTTTCTTTTTTTACGTTGTGGGAAGAGATAGACCTTCACCTTGTCGCCATTGAGAGCGTGATTGGTGTTATTCATATTTATATATACGTCTTCGCCGCCCTCATCGCACAACACATAAGCCTTTCCCGTCTGTTTCATGTCCACGGTTCCCACAACATAGTGGGCAGGTAGCACATTGTTTGTGATATATTTTGGATTGAGCTTGTATTTTCCTCTTTCGATTTCGTTGATTATCTCATCTTCTGCCATTGACTGCAAGTGATTTCTTATCATCTCCTTGCTTCCACGGTCGGTGATGCCGAGCCGAGAAGACACCTGTTTGAAATTCAATGGTAAAAGAGGATTTGAGGCAAATACTTTGAGAATAGAGGTGGCTATTGCCGACATATCTTTTTTCGATTTCATGACTTGATACATTTTACCCTGAATGATAGTGCAAAGATAGCAAAATCCCCACAGTTGAATATGAACTATATGTGAAGTTTTTCGTAAATCTGCTGATGCGGATTGGTGTTTAGACAAAGTTTTACCACGATATTCATGAATGCTTACAAACCTTTTATTTACAGACTGTTCTTTCGGGGGATTTTGGAACGGCGTTTCGTCGGGATAAAACGCTGTTTTATTTGGCTGAAATGGCGTTTCAGGAGAATAAAACGGCGTTTTGTTATTGATTGATTTTCAAGTTGTTTTGTTTGAATGCAAAACTATTGTGCAGAAGGCTTGGTTTTGAGTTGTCTGAGTGGGTTTGGGGCTTTTTCGATTGGTTGTTTGCAAACAGGATTGAGTATCATGTCAGACCGATGTGAACAAAAAGTGCCGACAGATGAGAACTGTCGGCACTTGCGGACTGAATAAAACATTAAGGTTATTCCAAGTTACTTTTCTTTTTTCTCGATAGCCTCTTCGGTCTTGCCGTCTTCTACTTTTTCCAAAAAGGTATCGACAAACTTGTTTTCAATCTTCTTGTAAGTGGAAACAACTGCGTCTTCGACAGCTTGATAACCTGAAACAACTCCATTCTCTACGGCTTTGTAGCCTTTTTGAACGTTTTCTCCGACTTTTCCTGTTTTTAATTTGTACTCGCTCATGATTGTGTCTGTTTTTGAATTTTCTTTTATTGGATTACTTTCTGTTTTAACTGTTTGAGCTTGCAGACCTGCCAATGGCAGACAAGCCAAAATAAATAAAAACTGTTTTTTGATTTCTTTCATGATGTAATGTATTTATGGATTATGTTTTCAGAATCTGTATCCCAAGCCGATGCTTGCCTGATGCTCAGTCAAATTGCCGTTGTCGTTCATTGCCGAATTGAAGAAGGCATAGCGGTAGTTCAGATTGATTTGTAATCCGCAGCCAAACTCGACTCCCAAGAGCATTCCTGCTCCCAAGTTCCAACGACTTAAAGTGAAGTATTCGTTATTCTTGTCGTAGAGATTTGCTTCGCCAATTTTGGCACTCAATCCTGCACTTCCCCAAGGACCAACCCCCAAATAGAATATGGTGTTTTTGCAGTGTACTTCGGGCATGAAGTAGAAAGGAACCATTATTCCGAAACCTGAGCATTTCTCTTCAACCGAATTGTATGTGAGCCGAGAGCGATTTTGTTGCAGCAAGACTTCTGCTTGTATGGCAAAATGCTTTGTGAATGTACGCTTGAGGGTAATGCCTGCATTTTCTCCTATTCCGAAGTTCCAATTTGTTACTCCTTGCACTCCCTTTTCTTGCATAAAGTCGCTGTTTAACTCCGCTTTGATGCCGATTGTGAGCGACTTCGGCTTGTCGTTTTCGTTTTGTGCGTGTGCATATAAGCCCATCGCTGCCATGATAATTACAATGAATGTCTTCTTCATAGTTGTTTGTTTTGTTGAATTGATAATTTGTTAATTACTAATTGCGAACACCATGTTCTGTTTTCCGTTTGCAAAAGTACTATGAATACATATCAGGAGTGTAGAACATAAGTCTATAAAATTAGCTTAAATTTCGCTTTTAACTCAAAAAAGGCGATTTTTAATCGATTTTTGTATTTTGCAGACCAATTTGGTTTGTATCTTTGCACAAAAAAAGGCAATATGAAGAGAGGAGTATCTTATATAGAGCTTAAGAAAGCATTTACCAAATTGTTACCTCAAAGCATAGAAATTGAAAACGAGGTTCTTTTGATTGATAATGCAGAATTGTTAAATTCGCATAGTGAACCATATAGAACAGATTGTACAACAACCCTGATTTATTTTGAGGGAGAAACTACTTTTTTTGTCAATATGAAAGAGTATCATGCCAAAGCTCCGTGTATGGTTACCTTTTTGAATGACCAAATCTTGTGTACCTCAAACAGCGGAGGGGATATTGTATGCAAATGTATCATTTATTCAAAGCATTTTACAGAGGCTCTTTTCGGAAACAGCAATAGCAAATTGCAGTTGTTTCATTCGATACACCAAAATCCTGTGGTAGAGTTAAAAAAGTCCGATTTGCATATTTTCAATACGTACTTCAACGTTTTGAAAACAATAGCCGATACACCGGAAAATCCTTATAGGTTGGAAATAACCAAACATCTCACTTTGGCTTTGTATTATGGTTATACGTATGGGCTTCATCAAGAGAACGAAAAGGGCAAACTGAGCAGAAAAGAGGAGATAAGTAAGGAGTTTGTCTCTTTGTTGAGAGATAATTTCATAACTCATAGGGATATTTCATTCTATGCCGACAGGCTCTGTGTGTCTGCCAAGTATCTTTCAAAGGTTATCAAAGAGACCTTGGGCAAAACACCTTCGGAATTGCTATATGATTATGTTCTTACAGAGAGCAAGGTGTTGCTTTCTTCGACAGATATGACCATACAGCAGATTGCATACGAGTTAAACTTCGAGACTTTGGATTTGTTCGGCAAGTTCTTTAAGCGTCTTGCAGGTTGTTCGCCGCGAGAATATCGCAATCGTTTGAGCCTCGGCTGATGTGCAGGAGCGATTGGGCTTTGCGGTATAACTTAGTTCTTTTGTGAGCTTTGTCGGCTTTTGCGTTGCAGCTTGAGAAGACGGCGTCTCTGCCAGCGTTTCCAACGTTGCATGGGCGAGGAGGTGCGAGATGTTCTGTTGAGTGAAAGTTTGTCTTCGCTGTCTGCATCTGTGTTCAGAGTGAGGTGAGCTTCGGCAATGCTGGCATTGAGTTCAAATCCGATAAGAAGAATAAAGGAGTTGAGGTATATCCACAGCAGGACGATAATCAGTACACCTATCGAACCATAAAGAGCATTGTATTGAGAGAAGTGTGTGATGTAAAAGTTGAAGCCTTGTGTTGTTAATATGAAGAGAATTGTGGCAAGTGTGGCTCCTGCCGAAAAGAATGTGTAATGAGTTCTTACCGCAGGGGTATAGTAATAGAGCGACGCAAAGGCAAAATAGACTATGACAATGAGCAGTATCCACTGTGCAGCTTTGAGCATGAACATTTTGGCTGCGGAATCCAAGATGCTTTCTTGTTCTAAGTATCGTACAAAAATCTTGAAGCCGCCTGTCAAGGTGAAACTTATGATTACCACAATGGCAATTATCACAACTATGAGCATACTCATAAGCCGGCGTTTTAACCATTTGCGTTTTTCTATCGAGTGATGAGATTGGTTAAAGGATATAAGTATGGCGTTAATGCCGCTTGAAGCAACGTAAATTGATGAGATGAAACCCACAGAGAGCAATCCGTTGTGTTTGCGTTGCAAGATGTCTTGCATGGTTGTCTCTATGGTCGGGTAAATAGTCTCGGGAACAAAGTCTTTTAAGAAATCGAAGAGTTGAGCCGCATAGTAAGTGGTGTCGAAGTAGGGTAGAAGGGTAAAGAAAAACAGAAGTAGCGGAAACAATGCCAAAATAAAGTGAAACGATGTGGCGGCGGCTCTTTGGTTCAGTACGCCTTTCATTAGTCCTTTGATGAAAAATACTGCCACATCGAATAGCGGTATGCCTTGAAAGCCGGGAATGACCAACAGTCTTGAAGTGTGCAACACTTCTCTCACCGGTCGCCAATAGATGAGCTTGCGAAGGTATTTGGTTTTGTTGCTTTGGTCCATCAATTCTCGGCAAGCAAACTCAAATCCACACTTTTTATGTGATGGGTAACAGCTCCCACCGAAATGAAATCAACTCCGCTTTGTGCATACAACAAGAGATTGTCTTTTGTTATGCCGCCCGAGCTTTCGGTTTCGTAGCGATGGTCAATCATTTTGACGGCTCTTTTGGTGTCTTCGGGTGAGAAATTGTCCAACATTATCCTGTCGATGCCGCCTTTTTTGAGAACTCTTTCCAATTCTTCAAAGTTTCTGACTTCGATTTCAATCTTTATATCGAGATTGTTGGCTTTTATGTAGGCATTTGTCTTGTCTATTGCCTGCTCTATGCCGCCTGCAAAGTCGATATGGTTGTCTTTGAGCATTATCATGTCGTACAATCCCATTCGGTGGTTGGTTCCGCCTCCTGTTTTGACGGCATATTTCTCCAATACTCTGAGTGTGGGAGTTGTTTTGCGAGTATCGAGCAATTTGGTGTGGTATCCCTCGAGTGCTTTGACGTATTCGGCCGTTGTGGTCGCTATTCCCGAAAGGCGTTGCATATAGTTTAGCACTGTTCTTTCGGCAGTGAGAATGGAGATCGCAGAACCCGACACAACAAAAAGTACATCGCCTTTTTTTACAGCCTGTCCGTCTTTTGCCAAAGGTTCAAATTGCAGGCTTTTGTCCACAAGTTCAAAAACCATTTCGGCTATTTGCATTCCGCAAATAATGCAATCTTGTTTTGCAATCAACTTTGCTTTGTTTCTGTCCTTGCAATCAATGCAGGCAAGTGAGGAATAGTCCCCACTGCCCACGTCTTCGCTGAGGGCAGTGAGGATATGTTGTCTTATGTATTGTGTGTCGAGTGTCATATCTTGATTTATCTGTTTATTATCAGTACGCATTCCCATGTGGATTGTTCAAAGTAAATTCTCAATACGTAAGAACCGCTACGCAAGTCGCCGAGATATAATTCTGTTTCGCCGTTTGGTATTGTTAAGTCTTGAAAACAATGTACCAACTTGCCGTCTGTGGAAATTACCTCAATCTTTGCCTTGCCCAAATCGCTGCCGGAATGGATTTTAATGTGTCCGTCAGATGGGTTGGGGCTTACTTTGATTGTTGTTTTATTGGTTGCAATATCGTTTAAGCCCACTCCCTGAGCTACGTTTACGCTCAAAGAACCTGATGTTGCCTCTTCGCAAGTTCCGCTCTTGACAACAGCTCTGTAACTCCAAGTGCCTGCTTCGGCAGGAATGTCTGTCAGATAGATGCTGTCTTGCGAATTTTCAATTCTTTCGTAGTTGTATCCCTCTTTTCTCTTTTCCCAATACAACACATCGCCCAATGAGGCTCTCAGTTGCAATCTTAGTTCGCTTCCCGAGGCAGGATTGTCGCTCACAAGGAACACATTGCCGCCCCTTGAAGCAGGACTGACCAAAATTGTTACCACGTTGCTTGTGTCGCTTACAAAGGTTGAGGATACCACTCTGGCGAAATAGGTTGTTGCAAAGAGCTGTCGCATTTCGAGGTCTTGAAGATTGGAAACCGAACTCATGGTGCTTTCGACCCATACGATGCTATCGGTACTCATTATCCACTGATAGGTGTATGTTCCGCTACCTCCGCTTGGTTGAGAGCCTTGCAAGTCGTCGGCAATGCTGCCTTCGCAAATTTGTTGGCTCTCCGAAATGGTGTTGTTGAGTATAGGAGTGTAAGGAGTGGAGATTTGGAATTGTTGTCCGTAAGTTGTGCCGTAAGAATTGGTTGCAAAAGCTCTTATATAATAGGTAGTGTGTTCTTGAAGGTTGCTTATCGTTCCCTCAAATGTTCCGATGCCGCTGCCAAGAGCAAGAGTGTTGTCGGCAGTTGTCGGCATGGTTTCGACTGACCAACAAATTCCTCTCGATGTAACTTCGCTCAATCCCGACATTGTAACCTCTCCGGAAACGCTGATGCTGTTGTAGGTTGCCAACTGAGGCTCGTTGGTTATGACAAAAGGAGTTTGCATTGTGGCATTGACAAGGATATTTTTTACCGAAAGAGAAGAAGAATTTGAAATTCCCTCAAATGCGATGAACAAAGTGCTGCTTGTATAGTTCAAAGGTAGGCTGTCTCTTGTATAATCGGTAGTTGCGTTTGAGAAAAGTGCCAATTCGTTCCATGGGTCTGCCACATTGGTGCGATATAATACCCTGAGGGTGTCGATTGTCGAGCTTGCAGACTGAGCTTGCAGACGGTCAAAGCACAAATAGATGTCTTCAAAGTGTTCCAAATCGAAAATAGGTAACACAAGAAGGTCTCTGCTTCCGCTCTGCCCGCTTTCAAATCTGTAAGAATTGTTTTCTGAGTCGAATGTCCAGGCATTTGTTCTTATGCAAGGGTTGTCTTGCTCTGTCAATGCGTTATAAGGATAGGTGCTTATCCTCTGACACAAGGTCAAAAACTCAATCTCTTCGCCATAACTCAAGTGTCCGTTGTTTCTTGCGAAGGCTCTGACATAGTAAGTGGTATTTGGTTCTAACGATTGTAAGTTTACCGAGAAATTGTCGGCGTTAGGAACAACTATAACGGCATCTTCAATCGTCGGATTTTGATGTGTGGCATAGCATACGCCCATCTGATATACAGGATTGTTGCCTTGTGATAATAAAGCTGCATCAACTTTTGCCGAAACGTCTGTAAGGTCGTTAAAAGATAAGGTGCTGATGTGTGGAAATGCATTTTGATCTCCCTCATGCACGCTCACATTATCCAAACATACCCCATACCCTCCCTGCAATGTTGCTTCAAAGGCAATCAAGTAGTAGTTGGAAGTATTCGGAAGAGAGATTGTTGCAGTGGTCCACGAAGATACGTTGGAGGTGTAGGATTGTAGAAGAGTCCATGCTCCGTTTGGTGAATTTTTATAGTAAACTTTCAGTTTGTCTTGCTTTCCCGATTTTGCTTTTTGTGCGTATGAGAATGACAAAATAGCCTGATTGATGTTTGAAAGGTCGATAGGAAGGGTTACAAGTTTGGTTGTTTGTGTGCCGTTTGTCCAATCGGAACGAATGAAAGCCCAGTTGCTTCCCTCGGCTGCCGAAGATATTCCGCCCGATTCGTATGCTGTGTCGGTCAAGCTCCAAGTGTTTGTAACAAATATTCCGAATTCGTTTTCCCAACAGTCAAATGTCGTATTGTTTGGCTCAAAGCCGTCTTCAAAAGGAAATTCCAACTCTGCCATACAGCGGGTTTTTACTTTCATTATTTCGCCATAACCTACCTTGTCTGCCGTCTTGGCGTATGCTCTTACGAAATATTCTCTGTCGGGCTGCAAGTTGCCAAGACCGATTGAGAAATTGTTGCTGTTGGAAGGAGATGTCATGGTATTGCAAAGCACGGTTGGTGTGGCTGTTGTGTCAGAAAAGCAGACTCCTCTTTCGATTATCGAGAGCGATTGGGTGTTGTCTATGCTTGCTGCTACAGATATACTATCAGAAAAGCCGATTGCCGACAGTGTTGTAACAATCGGTCTTGTTGCATCTGCTGCTCCATAATCGAATATGATGTTTCCTGTCGATGTGTTCTCTTGTATGTTTGTTATAGGACGGTTGATAGGATTGCCGGCATAGCTCATGCTGTTTGGATTGGTGCTGTCGGTAAAACTCGTTCGGTTGCTTGTTCCGGGGAAAGGGTTGCTCTCTCTGTTGTAAACGCTGTTTGGATTTGCTTCTTCCAAATCCATTCCGGGGTTGTTAGGATTGCAGTTTGCACAGTTCGAGTTCCAGCCTGCCACATTTTTGTTTACATGAAATATGAGCATACCATGTCCCGGCAGATAGTAATCCCAGCCGACTTTTTGTCTGTTTTCCAACAAGAAGTATTCGTTTTGGGAGATTGTCATCTTGTATGCCTTATTGACAGAGTGCAAAGGAGGAAGAGTGTTGCTGCCTTCTGCCAAAAGCTCTTCAATTTCTATGTATCCTCTTACCTCTCTTTCGTGAGCCGACCACAAAGGAGGGCATTTTCCATCGTTGTTGTAGTTGCCGCTACACATCAAATCCCAGCTGTCATGGTCGTTAAAGCTGCCTTGCTCGTTGTAGTCAGTGTCGTAATAGTCTGCCTGACCCAATACGTGTGAGAACTCGTGGCATATAGTGCCTATTGTAGGAGGCTGAGGATTGTATTCGCTGCCTTGTTTTTCGGAAGAAACTCCGTAATCCGAAACATAAACTCCGTCAATGGCAAAAGAAGAATACAATCTTGAACGATGGGGCCAAATGGTGTTGGAATTGTTGCCCGAACTTTCAGGAACGCCCGCATAAATGACGTAAACGCAAGACACGTTTTCGCCTTCACCATTGGTAAATTGAGAAAAATCGACTTCGGGGTCGGCAAAAATGACTGCTTCGGTAACCAATTCCCTTACATGCATATCGGTGTGGGTTCCTTCATAGTTCTGTCCGTAGTATGCCATGTTGTTTGCAGCCGTGTAAGGTCCGACAACGGTGGCTTCGAGGCTCAATTTTCCTGCCGAAGATGCCAAGAAGTAATCTCTGATGCTGCCGGCATTTCCATTGACCGAGTATCCGACCTGATTAAACAAAGCATCAATCTCTGCTCTCGGCGTGGTGAACGCCAAATCTGCAAATCCCATCAAAATAACTACCATTCTGTATGTTTCAGTAGGGCTTGTGGTCGATTTGGGTGCTTGAGACAATCTGTTTTCAAAGTCTTGGTTTATTGCCCAAAATTGTTTCAAGTAAGCGATTTGCTCTTGTGAGTAAAACAAGTCCTCACTCAGAGTGGCAAGGAGAGCAATTTCTTCTTCTGAACGTTGATTTGGGTTGTGTGCCAACACATTTGAGGGCTTTATTCCTCCTCTTCCGTCAGCGATTGCATATACAAAGTCACCATTTTCGGCTCTGAGCAACGTAAAACCATCGACCGACTTTGCCCAACTGACTTTTTCGTCTCCTTTGAGGGTAACTGTAACCACCGATTTGTCAGATTGAGTAACCTCTATAGGATAGGGATATGCCGGAGTACAAAAAGACTTGACATTAAAGAGGATTAGCATAAACAGCAAAATCCAAAATGCTTTTTTATTCATGTTTCTAAATCTGTTATGATGTTAATTGATATTTTTTTGAGGGTACAAAGGTATATGGTTTTGACGATATTACCAAATCAAAACGGCGAAAAAAGTTCAAAAATAGGGCGTTTTTGTCGGTTTAAGCCGTAATTTCTCAAAATAAGTGCTAACTTTGCCTCGTTAAAACAAGTGAAACACACAAGCATTACGACATGAGAAAAGTTTTTCTTACAGCTTTATTTATTTTGACTGCCGCTTTGGTTCAGGCACAGGTCTTATCACCTTCTGCAAAAAAAGATATATTGGATAAATATCAAAAGCATATTAAGGCTTGTTCGGCAATAAACAGCGAAAACCTCGACATGGTTCCCGTATATGAGTTTCAACTTTCATCTGCCGAAGATTTCTTGAAGCAAAACGAGACTTACAACAGCGATAATGATATATATGCAAAGTGGATTGAGCTTAAAACATTGGTGAAACAAAATCGAGAGCTTGTGGAATTTCTTTCTCCAAGGGTGAGTGATTGGTATTATCGAAAGGCTGTTCACTCCAAGGTGAACGACCGCCCGCAAGAGGCTTTTGAATACCTGCAAAAGAGTATCAAGAGTAATCCTCAGAATGTTATGGCAAACTATGAACTTGCCAAAATCAGTCTTGACAGCGGTCAGGTCTTGCAAACTTCGGGCAGGTTGATAGAGGTGATAAACTCATTCTCGCCTTCCGAAGAGGAAAGTCTGCTCTGTAAAAATCTTTTGGTCTATACATACGACAAAAATCTCCTTCAGGCACTTTCTTTGATTAAACAAGGCAAGTATTCTTACGCAGTAGATATTCTAAACTCCTTGGAAGACTATTGTAAGAACGATGTGATGAACGTATGCAGCCAAGGTGTGATTGCAAAGAACCTTTCAATTTGCCAAAACAGTATCTACAAAGAACATATAGATATAACCAAGAAAGCCATAGCAAAAGGCAGGAACGATGTTGCGGCAGATTTTATAGGCAATACATACGACTATTTTTCTCGAAACAGAGAGACAATAAGCGACACCGCCGACTTCGATGAGGTTGTGAACGTTGTGGTGAATAGTTATATCGCTCAGGCAAAGTCGATGCCGGAGGCAAAGAACAACGAAGCCAAGATGGACTTGCTACACAAGGCAAGAGAACTTGCAGCCATGGTAGGAGGAAGTTTTGAGGAGGGAGTGTTGAAGCAGATTGCCATGTTGCAAGGCACATTGCAGAGTAGCGATCCTGTTTTGGATAGTTTGGAACAAGTCTCTCCCAACACAGGTTATGCAGAACAGTATCCTGAGTTTATCAAAGAAAGAGACAGCGATGCAGAACAGCAGGTCGAACAGATAGAAAAGGATTATGTGCCTACACCCTCAAACTCCATGCCTGCAAAAAGCACAGCCGCAACCAACACAAAGACGCCCGATTTGAGAAAAGAGATAGACAACAAATTTTTTGAGACCCTTTCATATCTCAAAGTGAACAACTACGACAAGGCTTTGGAGGTTTTGGAAAGTGCAAACAAGTTGGCACAGATTGATGCGGAGAAAGATGAGGTCGAAAAGATGTATCTTTCTGCCATAAGGGAGGTAACGGCAAGGCGAATGCACGCTGCCGAATATGCAATCTTCCAAGGCGATGTGGAAAAGGCTGACAGCTTGGTCGCAAGGACGGAAGAGTTGCTTGAACGCTACAAAATGAAAGAAGACAGCGTGGTTGTCAAAATTATGAACAGCTATCTGAGAGCGATAGACAACAAAGTGTGCAGCAAAAAGCAGGAAGAGATAAACACAATGGTGTATAACATCATCGACTGCATAAAGCAAAACGATTTTTACCTTGCCGAAGACTACATAAACAGAGCCATGCAAATTAAGGGTAGCAGCGAATGCCGCTTAGACAAGAGCCGTCTGAGGGCTTTGAAGCGTCAGATAGAGCAACCATTGGAATATGTTAAGCAAAAGGAGATTGTTGATGATATATTGGCACAAGGGGATACTAATCGCTACCTTAAAGAATATGCGGCATTGGAAGAGTTTTACATTTTGCACAATCTCAAAGAGATGAGTGTGCAACATCGTCCTCTCAGGGAGGTTTTGTATTCTTTTGGCAACGATGACTTGGCTGTAAAGACAATCGAACAACTCATGAAGTACCGCCAATATGAGCAGAGCGTCGAAGCCTTGGCAAGTTTGAAGGATTTTGGTTACAAAGCTAAGCATACGAAGAAAATTCAGAAGAAATTGGGCGAAATGATGAGCCTTCAAGAGAGTAAACGAAACGAAAAAATTGCCCAATCGAACCGTCTGCAAGACAAATACGGTCAAGACAAATGGTTTAAGTACCTTTTGAAAAGCTACAAGAAGAACTTGATTAAGTGGCAGAAACTCAACGGATAAGCAAAACGGCGTTTTGTTGCGACAAAACGCCGTTTTATTTTTCTGAAACGCCGAGTTAGAAAATCCTTTCGGCGTTTTGTCGTAAACAAAAAAAGTTCTAATTTTGCACGTTGTTTGTTTGCAATCTTAAATGCTTGATTGCAAGCAGTGTTTTAGTAATAATTAATTTAATATTTGACGTATGAAAAAGTTTTTATCATTTTTGACGGTTGCATTTTTGGTGCTTTCACTAAATGCACAGCAGTTTAACAACAGTGGTTTCGAGACTTGGGTTGGCAATGCCCCTCAGGGTTGGAACTCTTTGGGTTATATGGGATACAATCTCTGCAAGGTGGCAAAATCTACCGATGCTCACAGCGGCAATTTTGCCATTGAGGTAGCTCCGCAAAACTTTCCGCCTGTTTTGGCAACCATTATGGGAATGGAAGAGACCTTTGTGGTGCCGGGATTTCTCACAAATGCAACCATAGATATGGCAACTCTTATCCAAATGTTTACTTCGGGAACGGCAGGCGATGTGGAAATGGATATGCAAACCTTTGCCAACCTGTTCACAGACGGATTGGCACTCACAGAGCAACCTACTGCAATTACAGGTTATTATAATTTTGTGCCGGTAGATGCAGAGAATAGTTTGTTTGCCATACTCGGATTGATGGTTGCCGAGATCGAAGGACAGAGACAAATTGTCGGAATGGGATATTACTCAAATGAAGAAATAATGGTGAAGTCAGAGGGTTATCAGGAGTTTACAATGGATTTGATGAACTTTGCAGGCACTCCGGCAACAGAGCTTATCTTTTTAGCTCTTGTCGAAAGTGAGGAGGTCGCAGTCAATTTTTCATCATTGTTCTTGGACGATGTGAACGTGGTTTACTCTTCCGGTGTGGAGGCTTTGAGCTTTGACAACACTCTTTCGGTTTATCCTAACCCTACTTCGGGAGATTTTCGCATCGAAGGCGTAAACGACAGCCGCATTGTGATAACCAACACTCTCGGACAGGTCGTAGAGCAAATCGAACACTACAAAGGACAAAACATAAGATTGAACGACAAGGGTGTTTATTTTGTCAGACTTGACAACGGCAGCGTAAGAAAATTGATTGTCGAGTAGTTGCGGCTTTGAAACGTATATATATTATTGTAATATTTGCAGCATTGCTTGCAGGGTCTTGTGTCGGAGGGTATTCTTTCACAGGTGCATCAATATCTCCCGACACCAAGACCTTTTCTGTTGAACCCTTTACCAACAGAGCAAGCATAGTTCAGCCCATACTTGCTTCCGAAATAACCAATGCCCTTGTTGCAAAGATAAATTCCTCAACCTCTTTGGTGCAAGTAAATGACAATGCCGACGTTGCCTTTGTGGGAACGATAATGGGTTATTCTGTTACTCCCTCCTCAATAGGGGCAAATGACAAGGCAGCAAAAAACCGGCTTACGATCACAATCAAGGTAAAGTTTACCGACAGCAAAAATCCCAAATCGAACTATCAGACACAATTTACAAGGTTTAGAGAGTACGACAGCGGATATTCACTCAGCGATGTGGAAGAAAGTCTGATTAAAGAGATAAACGAAGAACTTGTGGAAGACGTTTTCAATAAGTCGTTCGTTAATTGGTAACAGCAATCCCAAATGCAGAACAGAAAAACCATCAATATCATTGGTTGGACACTTGCCCTTTTGACCACAACTCTTTATACCTTCACGATGTATCCTACACTCTCGTTTTGGGATAGCGGAGAGTTTTTGACAACAGCCATAACCTTACAGATAGGACACCCTCCCGGAGCTCCTCTTTACCAAATCATAGGAGCGTTTTTCTCTGTTTTTGGTTTTGGAAACCCTGTTTGGCAAACTTGGGCGGTCGCTTTTATATCTCCTTTGGCAATGGGTTTGAGTGTTGCCTTATTGTTTTGGATCTGTGTGAGGATTTTGAATAGGTTTTCTTCTATGCAACCGGGCAATATCATCGCTTCAATAATCGGGGCTTTGTGTTTTGCTTTTGCAGACAGTATATGGTTCTCGGCAACAGAGACCGAAGTGTATGCTTTGGCAACTTTGTTGGCTTTGATGATTTTTTGGTTGGTACTCAAATGGGACGATACCTCAAAGAATAAGTACCTCCTTTTGGCAATCTTCCTTGCCGGAGCAGCCCTTTGTGTTCATCAACTCTCCTTGTTGGTCATACCGGCTGCGGTTGTGATAGTTTATTTCCACCAAAGGAGAACCAACTACAAGGGCTTATTGCTTTACATCTTCATAGGAGCGGCAGGAGTGGTATTTATTCTCAAAGTTCTTGTGCCTTTTGTGCTTTGGTTACTCTCTATCTGCGGTTGGTGGGCTGTTGTAGCCTATTTGTTTATTACCTTTGTCGCTTTGTTTTTTGCAAACCGAAAGGCGAAAAGGTGGATTGAGTTTGCTCTTCTCGGACTGCTCTTTTTCTTTGTAGGACTGAGCGTCTATTTTATCATACCTCTGAGAAGTGCCGCAGCACCTCCTATAAACAGTTACTCACCTTCGACTTTCAAAACCCTCAAATACTATGTTGAAAGGGATAATTACTCAAAACCGCCGCTTATTTACGGACAATATTACACCGCAGTGCCGCCAGAAAGGTTTGAAGTAGAAAACGGAGACCTTAAACCCATATTTGCCAAAGAACAGAAGACACTTTTCCCCAGAATGTGGAACTATGAGAGCAGTATGTACGAGAATGGCTACATTGAATGGACAGGTGTGCCAGAAGATAGGGTGGAAATTGGTGGCGATTTGAGAGAAAAGCCTTCATTTGGGCAGAATATGAGATTTTTCTTCTCATATCAAATGAATTATATGTACTTCCGCTACCTGCTTTGTAACTTTTGTGGCAGAACAAACGACGTTCAGGGACTTGGAGATTACAAGAACTCCCAGTGGGCAACCGGAATAGACCCTGTAGATGAATTTCTCGGTGTTTCGACCTCGGAACTCAATCCTCAGGCTCGAAAAGCTCATAACAGCTATTATGCAATTCCTTTACTGTTGGCTCTTGTTGGCTTGTTTTATCAGGCAGGCAAAGACACAAGGCAGTTTACTGTCAATGCCACTTTGTTTTTCTTTAACTCCTTTGCCCTTGTACTCTTTCTCAATCAGGCAGCCTATCAACCAAGAGAAAGAGACTATGTCTATTTGCTTTCTTTTGCCGCTATGTCTGTGTGGTTGGCAGTTGGAGTGTTGGGCGTCAGTCAGATGATTGTCAATCTTATCAAGCTGCGTCGTCCAAAATATGTGGCACCTCTGTTCTTTGCCGTTCCGGCTCTTATGTTGTGGCAAAACTTTTCTGACCATAATCACCACAAACAATATACTGCCGAAAACTTTGCCGAAAGTATGTTAAACAGTTGCCAAAAGAATGCTATATTGTTTACAAACGGAGATAACGATACCTTTCCGCTTTGGTATGTTCAGCAAGTCAAGAAAGTAAGGCAAGATGTCAGAGTGATTAACCTGCAATTACTCAACAGCGGACAATATATCGAGCAACTGTTGCACTCTTGTTATACTTCCAAACCCCTCAAACTAAATATTTCCGCAGCTAATTATATCAATGATTATCAGTACGGACAAATTAACCCCTCGTTTGATACCCTCGAACTCTCACAAGCCCTCAAGGAATTTACCGACAAGGAAAATAGCGTCTCTTTCTTCGGAATGCAGTTGCACGCTTTTCCGACAAATCGCTTCTTTGTGGTCAAAGGAAACGATACGATAAGTTGGAAATATGACAATCTTGACATTTCACGCTCTGTTTTGGCAGCCTTGGACATCATATCGGCAAACATAAATGAGAGACCAATCTATTTTTCGGCATATTCGGTCGATGATTTCCTCGGTCTGGACGACTATATGAGACTTGAAGGCTTTGCATACCGACTTTCGGAAAACAAATACAGCCAAAGAGAAATTATACAACAAAAAGCAGGAGTGATAGACGAAGATGCAATGTTGGCAAACTTCAAAAACGGATTTATATTTCGGAATTTCGATGCAAAGAACCTCTACTATAATGAGACAGAAAGAGAAATCGTTCGACAATATCTCCAATATACCGTTTGCCTTGCATACAAACTCATTCAGGCAGACCGAAAGAAAGATGCATTATATGTTTGCAACAGCATAGACCGATATTTCCCCGCAGAGCAACACTACTATCCGCTTGTGTGGGCAGACATGGCAATGCTCTATTCTCTTTTGGACGAGCAGGACAAAGCACATACATACATGAGAAGAGCTGTCGGAGAATTTGTTGCCGAAATTGACATATACCAAGGTCTTACCGACAGACAGCAATCGCAACAGCGAATAGAAACTCTCACACTTATTGACCAGTGGTTGCGACTTATCGCACAGGCAGAGGAGTTTGACTTGGAAGATATGCGAGTTATGCTTGCAGATTCGTATTTCTCTGTAATCAATCCTTATTTGCAAATAACTTTTCGCCAAGTAGAACGACTTTTTGCCCAACCCGGATTATATGTCGAAGAGATAGATAAGACGCTTGAGCAGTTAAACAGAATATATGCCCTTGCCCAAGAGTATGAAGAACCAATTTGTTCTCCTCCTGCCTTTTTGCAACAACTCAATCCTTGATACCCTCCATTTGAGTGAACAATTTATAGGCTTACGAGCTTAGTATGTATCTGTGCGTTGCCGAAAAGGCAGAAACTTTGGCTTTTGCGACACAAATGTAAGATTGTTCTGCCAAATTGTCATAAAATACCGGCTCTGATATTTTGGCACGGAAGTTGAATAGACAAGGGTGTAGTTTAATGAAATTAGTCAGAAACAATTAAAAATAATAGTATTATGGGAAAGATAATTGGAATAGATTTAGGTACAACGAATAGTTGCGTGTCGGTAATGGAGGGTAACGAACCCGTAGTGATTGCTAATAGCGAAGGAAGAAGAACAACACCTTCTGTTGTGGGATTTGTATCTTCCGGAGAGAGAAAAGTGGGCGACCCTGCAAAGCGTCAGGCAATCACCAACCCTCACAACACAGTTTACTCCATAAAGAGATTTATGGGAGAGACCTTCGACAAGGTTCAAAGAGAGATTGAACACGTTCCTTACAAAGTAGTGAAAGGCGATAACAACACACCTCGAGTAGATATTGACGGAAAGTTGTATTCACCACAAGAAATTTCGGCAATCATTCTTCAAAAGATGAAAAAGACAGCCGAAGACTACTTGGGTCAAGAGGTAACAGAAGCAGTCATAACAGTGCCTGCATACTTCAATGATGCACAACGTCAATCGACGAAGGAAGCAGGAGAAATTGCAGGTTTGAAGGTAAGAAGAATTATCAACGAACCAACAGCCGCAGCCTTGGCGTACGGCTTGGATAAGAAAGATCAAGATGCACACATTGCAGTATTTGACCTCGGTGGTGGTACGTTCGATATTTCAATCCTCGAGTTGGGAGACGGAGTGTTTGAAGTAAAATCCACAAACGGAGATACACACTTGGGAGGAGACGACTTCGACAAGAGAATCATCGACTGGTTGGCAGAAGAGTTTATGAACGACTTCCATGTTGATTTGAGAAAAGACCCTATGGCTTTGCAACGTTTGAAAGAAGCTGCAGAAAAAGCAAAGATAGAGTTATCTTCTTCAAGCTCAACAGAAATAAACCTTCCATACATCATGCCTATTGACGGAGTTCCTCAACACTTGGTTCGCACCTTGTCAAGAGCTAAGTTTGAACAACTTTGTGATGACTTGATAAAAGCAACAATCGAACCTTGCAGAAAAGCATTGGCAGATGCAGGATTAGATAAGTCTCAAATCAATGAGGTTATCTTGGTCGGAGGAAGCACACGTATCCCTGCCGTTCAAAAGATAGTTGAAGACTTCTTTGGAAAAGTCCCTTCAAAGGGAGTAAATCCCGATGAGGTTGTGGCTGTCGGAGCAGCAATCCAAGGAGGAGTTTTGACAGGAGAAGTAAAAGACGTGTTGTTGCTTGATGTTACACCATTGTCGTTGGGTATAGAAACATTGGGAGGAGTGATGACCAAGTTGATTGATGCCAACACAACAATCCCGACGAAGAAATCACAAATCTTCTCGACGGCACAAGACAATCAACCTTCGGTTGAGATACACGTTTTGCAAGGAGAGAGAACTCGTGCGACCGATAACAAGACCATAGGCAGGTTTATACTTGACGGCATTCCACCTGCACAAAGAGGAGTGCCACAAATCGAAGTAACATTCGACATAGACGCCAACGGAATCTTGAATGTATCTGCAAAAGATAAGGCAACAAACAAAGAACAATCAATCAGAATTGAAGCATCGAGCGGATTGAGCGAAGAAGAAATCAAGAGAATGAAAGCAGAAGCAGAAGCAAATGCAGATGCCGACAAGAAATTGAAAGAAGAAGCTGACAAAATCAATCAGGCAGATGCAATGATATTCCAAGTTGAGAAAGCCTTGAAAGAAAACGGAGACAAGTTGCCGGCAGACAAGAAAGGTGAGATAGAAAGTGCCTTGAAGGAATTGAAAGACGCTCATGCAGCAAAGAACATCTCTGCAATAGATGCAGCATCGGAGAAGTTGAATACCGTCTTCCAAGCAGCCTCTGCAGATATGTACTCACAAGGACAATCAGGTCAGCAAGGAGCATCTCAAAATCAATCGACATCAAACGACAACAAGAACAATCAAGACGGAGAAGTTACTGACACCGACTTTGAAGAAGTGAAGTAATTCATAATCCAAAATACTTTTGAAGCATTGGGTGAAAGCATTCGCCCAATGCTTTTTTGTTTTGTTACCATCGAGTGATTGTTCGGTAAACTCTTTCCAACCAATAGAACAAACAATCGGCAAATCAAGTCAATTCCTTCAAACCAATCCGCCAAGTAAACGCAACCTTTAATTACATTCTTTCTGTCTCTTGGTACGAATTTTGGGTAATATGCCCAATTTGGATAGTCGAAAAAATCATGATAATTTGGTGTATTCGGCAAATAATTGTAAATTTGCAAATCATAAACTTGAAAAGAAAGGAGACAATAGGCAAAAAAAAGAGTAAAATTAGTACGATTTAGATAAGACATATAAAAGCGTTTATGCTTATACTATGGGTGTGCGAAATCTGGAAAATTTCAAACAAATCTACCTTGGTAAAGTCGTAAACGCTCACGATGAATATCGTGGGCTTTACTTGTTAGGTAGATTAGGTATTCCAGAGCCTCGCACCCAAATAAGATGAAAGTCCCACGTTTTTTTATGCCCGTACGCCAAGTAGAAGTAAAGAAATAAGTTGCCTTTGGGACGAGGCGGAAAGATATAAAAAGTAAAAATTATCAAAAATGAAAAAAAGGAAAAAACTATTGATTGTTGGAACAATCGTACTTTCGGCAATATCTTTGTCGAGTTGTAGTGGTTCGGATTGTACCTGTAAGGTTTATACAGATGCAGATGCCAACTATTGGTATTATCATACGGAAATAGTAAATGATTACAAAGGGGAATGTTCGGAAATTCCGGCTTCGTATTTTTCAGATGCCCTTTGGGTGAAATGTGATGAAAAGTAGTAAAGAAAAAGTTAAATCAAGTTTAAAGTTAAAGTAAAAGTAACAACACTATGATAAAGAAGATTTTTGTATTGATTGCAATCCTATTTGCAGGATTATCAATGTATGCACAGAATAACACACAAGATGTTGTTTATCTCAAAAATGGAGGAATACTAAAAGGAGTAATAATAGAACAAGTTCTGGGAGTTAGTTTGAAGATACAAACTGCCGATGGTTCAGTATTTGTATATCCTATTGAAGAAGTTGAAAAGATGGCAAAGGAAACTCCGACCGTTCAATCGCAACAGCAAACAAATTCCAATTTCTCAACTAAAAATCCGACAGAACCAAAGTACAAAGTATCCTCTCGCAAATCTCCTTTTGCAGCAGGACTTCTTTCGTTCTTTATTCCGGGAGCCGGTCAGCTATATGCAACCGATTTCCAAACAGGTTGGGGATATGTGGCATGGGGTCTTTTGGGTTATCCGGCGTTGGTTACTACAACTTATTTGTTGTTTGACTATGATGTGGCAATGGTTCTGACTGGTATAATTTCTATTACACAATTCTTGATCAATATAGGAGTGATTTCGAATGCTGTAAGCCTTGCCAAGAAAGTGAACTTGGACAATGGTTATCTGTCAATGAAGATAAACGACAAGGTTTCTCTTGGTGTAAGACCAGAATTGTCATACAACAACATCATGCAGCAAAACGGAGGAATGTCGCCAACATTTACCAAAGGCATCGGCTTTTCTCTAAGTTTCTAATCAAAAAGAGGTGATTTTGTTTCAATCAGAATAAAAAGACAAAGAAACATCATGGAGCATTAGTTGCTTTGATTAGTATAGTTTAATTTCTTGTACAAGGGAGGCATCACCAAAATGTCTCTCTTGTTTGCGTTTTTCAATAGAGAAAATCTGTCGATTTATTCTTTCAACTTTTGTTTTAGTTTCTCTGTTCCGTAGTAATCGAGTATATATATAGGAAAGGCACTTAGTACTGCAACTTGTGGGCAGAACTGATTGATATGTTTTTCTAATTGTTTGTCGAATATGGTGCTTTGAGTTTCAGTTTTGGTCGGCAGGGTGTAGGTGTCATTAACCAAATAGTTCATTTTGCAAACATGGGCTTCAATCAGTTCTTTCCATATTTGTTTGTCATATTTATTCATATTGGTTAGTTGGCTACGGCAATCATTCTGAACAATCTCTTTGTAATGAGGTTCTCTCTTGCAATTCTCTATCTCAGGGCAGCTATTCTTGTTTGGGCAGTTTATAGTTGAAAGTTTGTTGCCGCCTTTGCATTTTGCACGCAGGTCTTTGAACGTCTCGTTGTCTTTATAATGGCGAAGGGCTTCAGCCATCGGGTAACTCAGATAGAGTAATCCGTTCTCTGTTTCGTTGTTAAAGAAATTAAGCATTTCTTTAATCTTAGTATCGTCAGCGTTTGGCGAGTGAGCATCGTAGTCAAAGAATAAATAAATTCCTGCAAAGCTGTCTTGATTGCAGCCTTTGAGTGTTTCAGCATTTTCGGGGTTGCGTTCTTTGAGTATGCCTACAATATCCAAGTCGGCATCTTTTTTCATTAGCTTGAATAATTGGTATATCTCAGCACCAAAGACGCACTTTATCGCATTTCTGCTGCCCATAAATTTGCTTTCAAGGCTGTATAGAAATGATATTTCTGTCTTTTCTCCCTCAAAAATGAAAAGATGCAACTCCTTATTCGACATAAAATCCGTTTGCTTTGTAGATTTTCTCTATGTTGTGAGCCTCCCTAAGTTCTTTGTCGGTACATTTAACCAAAGGAAGTATCTTTCGGTTGTTCATAAGGAACAGACAATCGGGTCTCATCAGGTTGTTGTTCATTATGGAGGTGTTGTGAGTTGTTACAATGAACTGTACGCCGCACTCTTTTATCTTTTTGATGATTGTTTTGGAGAGTTCGTGATGATAGAAAGCATCAAATTCATCAATGAAAAAGAAAGATATTTCTCTTTGTATGTACAGATACCAATAGTAGAACAGCATCAGAGAGCTTGTTCCCGTTGACATGATGTCTATAAATGGTAACTTCTTGCTTCCGAAGTCAAAAGCAATGTTTTTGTTTCCCATTCCGTCTTCAATAACAGATAGTTTGCATTGCACGTTTGCCTCGTTGAGAAATTTTTCAAAGTCTTCCACCTTATCTTCTCTGATTATTTCATCAGTAAGAGTTGCAGTGCCGGAGGTTTGTCCCAAGTATGTCCTATCTTCAAGCGAACGGAAGAAAAGCATGTGTTCGACAAATCGAAAGAATTGGTTGAATACTTCGTTTTCTTTGTTGTTTTGTAATACAGAGTTGTTCTTTATGTATTTCAATACCGATAAACTATCGTCCGAAATGCTCTTGTTGAGGGTTTCTGTTCCTCTGAGCTTAGAAACAAATGTTGTATTTCCGTCTCTTCTGTCAAAACTTATTACTTCTCTTTGGTTGATGCAAAAACGTTCGGATATGATTTTCTTGTAGTTTGACTTGCTATAACCATAGCTTACTATGGTGTCGTCAAAAGAAAACTCATATTCAAACTCCGCAATATCGCTTTCATTATAGGCATTGGTGTAGTGCTTGTAAGGAAACTCCTGTCTGTTGTTGTCGGTCAGGTGTTCTATAATGTCAAATATAGCCAATCCGAGGTTCGATTTACCCGAACCATTATATCCATAGACTATCGAGCAATTTACAATGCCGTTTTTGACACAATCGGTATTGAAAGTGTAATTTTTTGCCGAAGAAAGGTCAAACTCAAACTTATCTTTGAAGCACTTGAAATTTGAAACACTGAATTTTCTAAGCATATTCCATTCTGTTTTGAGCTTGCAAAGATACAAACAAAAATCGACTTCCGTAGATTTTTTACGGCAAAACTGCATTTTGTCTTTGCACTATGCTTTGTGGTAATGGTGATTTTGTTTTTCTTTTTTGGGTTGTTTTGTATAAGAATTGTTGAAAGATGTGAGAATTGTTGTATCTTTGTGGCGTAATACACGAAGTTATTTTTGTTATGACAAAGAAATTGTTGATGTTGTGTGCGGTTGTGTTGGCGGGATTGTCAATATATGCACAGGAAGTGTTGATTGACGTTGTCCATTTGAAGAACGGAAGCACGATTAAGGGCTTTGTTACCGAGCAGATACCCGACAAGGGTGTCAAGGTGCAAACTCCGGAGGGTAGCTTGATGTTTTTTGATATGAAGGACGTCGTCAAAATTGTCAAAGAGGCTGCTCCGCTTCCTCAAAGTGTGGTCATGTCGTTGCCAAATCCCTATCAGCATGGCTTTGTACGCAAATCACCATTTACGGCGGGCTTGTTGTCGTGCATCATTCCCGGATTGGGTCAGCTGTATGCAACAAATTGGGAAAAAGGTTGGGGACCTTTCATCTGGACTGTTGCAGGGTTTCCTTTGGCATACACAGGCAGTTTGCTGGCTACCCTTATCAATGGAGAAGGAGGGCTGATGTTTGTAGGGGTTATGCACATAGGCGTAGCACTTTACTCTGTCTTAGATGCGGTTTACCTTGCCCAAAAAGTCAATATGCAAAACGGATATATATCTATGCAAATCGGTAAAAAGACTTCGCTTGGTTTCAGACCGGAGTTTCAATACGGCAGTATTATGCAGCAAAACGGAGCAATGACATCGGGCTTTACTTCGGGCATTGGACTATCGCTTAATTTTTAATAGAGTTCGAGTAAAAATAAAACGGCGTTTTGGCAAAATAGAACGGCGTTTTGGAAATAGTAGTTTAACAGTGTAATTTCAATATTTGGAGATATGAAAAAATTTATTTTTAATACCTTGATTTTGTTCTTGTTGTCAGTCTTTGGAGGAGGCAGTGTGGTTGCTCAAGTCGATTTTTCGTTGCACTTGGGCGGCAGTATGCCTTTGGGTTCATACGCTTCTTCGCAGTGTGTTCATGAAGTAGGAGGCGGAAATGTGGCTTGGAATACGGAAAGTTCCAATCAGGCAGGTGCAGGATTGGGAATAGGACTTGGTTGGAAGGTAAGAATAAATATGCCCGTGGTCAAAGGCTTGGGTATAATCATAACGGGAGATTACCATTACTCATACCCGAGCAGAGATGTCAAGGACTATGTGGCTTGGAAGAACACTTACGACAACAACATCTTCACTTCCGCAGGCATGAGTGGTGTCGAGACAATTTTTGAAGTGCCTTCCTATCGAAACATTCCCATAATATTGGGATTTGACTATGAAAGGACGATTGCAAAAGGTATTTCCGTCTATGGAGAGATAGGAGCAGGCTTAAATTTCTTCAAGCCTACACGATTTGAAAGCGGCATATCGTACACTACTCCGACAGCAGACAGCTACATTTACCAAGAGTATATGACGACAATGAACTATGAAACCACCACGAGCTTTGCTTTCCAAATCGGAGCGGGCATCAAGCTCTCAAAATACTTCAGCTTGGGTCTGCATTACTACAACTTGGGATACCAAAGGCTCAAAGGCAACGGATCAATCACGAGTATGTATGACGATGTGTACAATGCAGACAGAAAAGTTTTTCAAGGCGAAACGCTCAATCCTTCGATGCTTGTGCTGAAAGCAGGTTACCATTTCTGATAATTGCAAAACAAGGGAGCAGATGTTTGATTTGCTCCCTTGTTTTTTTTGTTTTTTATTTCTTACAGCTTGTCTTTTAGGAAAGGAGCGGTGTATCCGATGTTTTGTTTCACCAACTCTTCCGGAGTACCTTCAAAGATTATCTTTCCTCCTTCTTTTCCTCCTTCTTCTCCGAGTTCAATCAGCCAGTCTGCCGTCTTGATTATGTCGGGGTTATGCTCGATTATCAAGACGCTATGCCCCAAATCTACAAGCTCGTCGAAGCATCGGTTCAGCTTCACTATGTCGTGGAAGTGTAATCCGGTCGATGGCTCGTCGAAGATGAAGATTGTCTTCTTTTCGTTCTCACCTTTTGACAAGAAGTAGGCTAATTTTATTCTCTGAGCTTCACCTCCCGAGAGGCTGTTGGAGCTTTGTCCGAGTTGAAGGTAACCCAAGCCCACCTTTTGCAAGGATTGTAGTTTTTTGCAAATCCTTTTGCAGACCGGACTCTCGTCCTGAGAGAACATCTCTATGGCTTGGTCAATCGTCATGGTGAGTACGTCATATATAGACTTGTCTTTGTAGGTTATTTCCAATGCTTCATCTTTGTAACGCTTGCCGTTGCAACTCTCGCAAGGCAAAAGTACATCTGCCATGAACTGCATAGGAATGGTAACAGTGCCTTCTCCCTTACACTCTTCGCATCTTCCTCCCTCGATGTTAAAAGAAAAATAGCCTGCACGCAGACCTCTCTTTTTGGCAAGGGGTTGTGAGGCAAAGAGTTCCCGAATGTCTTCAAAGGCTCCCAAATATGTTACCGGATTTGAGCGAGAGGAGCGACCGATAGGGTTTTGATCGACCATTTCCACAGCCTCCAAAAGGCTCAAACTGCCCGAAAGTGGTGAACATTTGGGCAGCTGTTCCACCGCTGTGCCAAGATAGGCACACATTGCATTGTACATCACTTTTTTTACGAGGGTTGTCTTGCCCGACCCCGACACTCCGCAAACCACTGTCTTGACTTGAAGCGGCAGAGTGAAGGTTACCGATTTCAGATTGTTCTCGCACGCTCCCTCAACCCTGAGGTATTCTTTCCACTTGCGACGCTTTTGTGGCAGAGGTATGATTTTTTTGCCTGTTATATAGTCGGCGGTGAGTGACTTACCGCTTTCGATCAACTCTTTGTAAGTTCCTGCAAAGACTACTTCGCCTCCGTTTTTTCCTGCATAAGGACCTATGTCGATGATGTAGTCTGCCGCATTGATAACCTGCTCATCGTGTTCGACAACTATTACAGTGTTGCCCACGTCTCGCAGTTTGAGAAGAACGTTCACAAGACTTCTTGTATCGCGAGAGTGAAGACCGATTGTCGGTTCGTCCAAAACGTACATGCTCCCCACCAAAGGACTTCCCAAAGAGGTAGCCAAGGCTATTCGCTGGCTTTCTCCTCCCGAGAGAGTGGAACTTTGGCGATTGAGAGTGAGATAGCCCAAGCCCACTTCGCACAGATAGCCCAAGCGAGAACGAATTTCGCCGAGCAACCGCTCCGATACACTCTTCTCATATTCCGAAAGAGAAATATTATTGAAGAAATCGAGCAACTCACTCACCGGCATAAGAACCAAATCCACTATGCTCTTGCCGGCAACTTTGACGTATGAGGCATCTTTTCGCAGCCTTGTACCCTTACAATCGGGACAAGTCGTTCTGCCTGTGTATCGACTGAGCATGACTTTGAATTGTATTTTGTAGCTTTCGGCTCTGAGCATATCAAAAAAGGCGTTTATGCCGATAACTTCGCCTCTTGCGTTCCACAGAAAATCTTTTTGTTCTTCTGTAAGCTCATTATAGGGACGATGAATTGGAAATTTTTTATGGGCTTTTGAGATAAAGTCCTCTTGAAACTTCTTCATCATCACACCTTTCCAACAATTAACCGCTCCATCATAGACAGAAAGTTCGGGACGTGAGATTACAAGATCTTCGGATATGCCTTCGACAACACCGGACCCCTTGCAAGTCTGACAAGCTCCGTAAGGATTGTTAAAAGCAAAGAAGTTTTCCGAAGGCTTTACGAAACTGATGCCGTCAGCCTCAAATCTGTTGGAAAAATGTTCCACACTGCCGTCAGAAAGCAGCACATCGCAAAAACCATCTGACTCATTGAAAGCCGTATGTACCGAATCGTACAAACGCATATTCATTTCCTCATTACGGTCTTTGAGTTTCAATCGGTCGATGACAAGGCTCGGTGAAGACTCTTGGTCGATATGATTATTCCTTGCCTCTTCAATCAGACTGATATTTCCTTCTGTCATCACCCTTAGGTAGCCTGACTGAATGAGAGTGTCAAATTTTTCCTGCCAAGTCTCGTCTCTGCGTTTTGAAAGAGGAGAAAGTATGATGATTGTTTCGTTGTCTTTTTGTGAAAGAATGAAATCGACCACGTTTTTGACACTGTGTCGTTTTACTTCACAGCCCGATATTGGAGAATATGTCCTGCCGATTTTTGCAAACAGCACTTTGATGTATTCATATATCTCGGTGGTTGTGCCGACTGTCGAACGAGGGTTGCGGTTGGCAGTTCTCTGTTGCACAGCTATCGCAGGAGCAATTCCGCTTATGTCATCGACTTCCGGTTTGTTCATTCTGCCGAGAAATTGTCTTGCATACGAAGACAGACTCTCCACATAACGTCTCTGACCTTCGGCAAAGAGAGTGTCAAAAGCCAAAGATGTTTTACCGCTTCCGGATACCCCCGTAATGACAACAAGTTTATTGACAGGGATTTCAACATCTATATTTTTGAGATTGTTTGCCCTTGCACCCTTGATGCGTATTGGTTGAAGACTTTGCAGTTTTGATTTGTTCATCGTTTGTTGCGTTTTTGTTGATGCAGTGTTTGATGATGATTTTACAGTCTGTCATCTGCAAGCGAACGTTCCAATACTCCTTTTACGTCATAGACTACGCTGTTTTCTTTGAGCAGGGATTTGATGTCCAAGGTCAAAAACTCATTGTGAGCCACCGCAAGAATGACGGCATCGTACTTTTTGTTGTCTATTTTCTTGACAATATTGATGCCATACTCCTTTTTGACGCTTTCAACTCCTGCCCAAGGGTCGTAAATCGTTATGTTGTCGGTATATTCGTTCAATGTGTGATAAATATCGACCACTTTGGTGTTGCGAATGTCGGGACAATTTTCTTTGAACGTTATTCCCAAGATGAGAATGTCCGCATCTTTGACCAAGACTCCCTTTTTATTCATTGTCTTAATCGTTTGGTTGGCAACGTATGCCCCCATGCCGTCGTTCAATCGCCTTGCGTTGCTCATCACTCTCGGCAACACTCCATAGACTTGGGCTTTCTGAATGAGGTAATAAGGATCTACACTTATGCAATGACCTCCCACAAGTCCGGGACTTAGTTTGATAAAGTTCCATTTTGAAGCGGCTGCCTCAATTACATCATGAGTGTCAATTCCCATTGCATTAAAAATCTTTGCAAGCTCGTTCATAAATGCTATATTGACATCTCGCTGTGAGTTTTCGATGATTTTTGAAGCCTCGGCGACCTTTATTGAAGGTGCTTTGTGAGTTCCGTTAAGCAGAACGCTGTTATATACCTTATCTACAAGCTCTGCAATTTCTGCTGTGGAGCCTGAGGTTACTTTCTTAATCTTTTCGACCGTGTGCAGCTTGTCTCCCGGATTTATTCTCTCGGGAGAGTAGCCTGCAAAGAAGTCTTGATTGAATTTCAAGCCGCTTACTTTTTCCACAACGGGCAGACATTCTTCTTCTGTAACGCCCGGATAAACCGTAGATTCGTAAACAACCACATCGCCTTTGGAAATAACCTTGCCAACGCTTTCGCTCGCACTCCAAAGTGGTTTTAGGTCTGGACGATTGTTCTCATCAACCGGTGTAGGCACTGCAACAACATAAAAATTGCAGTCTTTAATCTCTTCAAGTGAGCTTGTGCAACGAAAACCATGCCTTTCAATGGCTTCTTTCAGCAAATCATCACTCACTTCCAAAGTGTCGTCGTGTCCGCTCATTAGTTTTTCAACTCTGAGAGAGTTCTTGTCAAAACCAATCGTCGGAAACTTGGTTGAAAACAGCCTTGCCAACGGAAGACCTACGTATCCCAAACCAATTACCGCTATCTTAATATCATTCATTGTTCTGTTTTGCATTTCCTTTTCTCAATTTCGATTTTATGATATAGTTTCTTGCAGATGCAGTGGTTGCTTTCGTTATTTTCCTTCGTACATCTGTTTATAGTATTTTTCGTATTCGCCGCTTGTTATGTTGTTTAACCATTGCTCATTGTCGAGATACCAGCGTATTGTTTCTTCCAATTTTCCGATAAAGTCGTTTGAAGGTCGCCATGCGAGCTTTTCTTGCAGTTTGCTGCTATCTATGGCATACCTCAGGTCGTGTCCGGCTCTGTCGGTAACGAAAGAAATAAGTCTTTCGCTCTTTCCGTTCTCGTTTCCCAAAAGTCGGTCGGTTATCTTGATTATCTGTCGTATCAAGTCGATATTTTTCCACTCGTTGTTGCCGCCAATGTTATATGTTTCGCCGGCTTGTCCTTTGTGAAAGATAATATCTATCGCTCTTGCGTGGTCTTCAACGAACAACCAGTCTCTTACGTTTTCTCCTTTGCCATATACGGGTATGGGCTTGCCGTGTCTGATGTTGTTTATCACAAGAGGAATGAGCTTTTCGGGAAATTGGTATGGTCCAAAGTTGTTTGAACAATTTGTAATAACCACAGGGAGTGAATAGGTGTCAAAGAATGCTCTCACAAAATGGTCGCTCGATGCCTTGCTTGCCGAGTAGGGAGAATGGGGAGCATATTTTGTTTGCTCACAAAAGAAGTCTCTGCCCCACGGACCACCTCCTGCCTGATTTCCTCCCTCGGGATTGTCTGCTTCCAAAGCCCCATAGACTTCATCGGTCGAGATATGGTAAAACAATTTACTCTCGTGGTTGCCGTTCCAACACTCTTTTGCTGCCTGCAAAAGAGAAAGTGTTCCGAGAATGTTTGTTTTTGCAAAGGTGAAAGGGTCTTTGATGCTTCTATCTACATGACTTTCTGCCGCAAGATGCACAACTCCGTCAATCTTGCGGTCTTTGAATATTTGCAACACTCTTTCAAAATCGCAGATGTCTGATTTTATGAAATGGTAGTTGGGCTTTTGCTCTATGTCTTTGAGGTTTTCAAGATTTCCGGCGTAAGTCAGCTTGTCCAAGTTGTATATTTGGTATTCCGGATACTTGTTTACAAATAGTCTTACAACGTGTGAGCCGATAAATCCGGCACCTCCCGTGATTAAAATGTTCTTCATTGTCGGTGGTTTTTGGTCAGTTCTATAAGGTATTCGCCATACTGGTTTTTCTTCATCGGCTCTGCAACTTTCAAAAGTTCGTCCGAGTTTATCCAGCCTTGGGTGTAGGCAATTTCTTCTAAGCAGGCTATTTTCAATCCCTGACGTTTTTCTATTGTTTCTACAAATCCCGATGCTTCTGTGAGACTATCGTGAGTTCCGGTGTCCAACCATGCAAATCCTCTGCCCAACAATTTTACGCACAGCCTTTGTTGCTCCAAGAAGGCTTGGTTTACCGATGTTATTTCAAGCTCTCCACGAGCCGAAGGCTTGATTGTTTTGGCAATTTGTACCACATCGTTGGGGTAGAAGTACAAGCCGGTAACGGCATAGTCCGATTTGGGATTTTTGGGTTTCTCTTCAATAGAGAGAACCTTGCCGCTTGCGTCAAATTCTGCCACTCCGTAGCGTTGAGGGTCCTTTACCCTATAACCAAACACCGTTGCAGTGTCGTCTTTGTCAGCATTGGCAACCGCCTGCCTCAACATGGAAGAAAAACTCTGCCCATAGAAGATATTGTCGCCCAAAACCATGCAGACATTGTCCTTGCCGATAAATTCTTCGCCAATGATGAAAGCCTGAGCCAGCCCGTCGGGTGAGGGTTGCTCAGCATATTGAATTTTTATTCCCAATTCGCTGCCGTCTTTGAGCAGACGCTTAAAGCAGGGCAGGTCTTCGGGAGTTGAAATTATCAGAATATCTCGTATTTGTGCAAGCATCAGAACCGACAAAGGGTAATATATCATCGGCTTGTCGTAAATCGGCAACAGTTGTTTGCTGACTCCTTTTGTCAGAGGGTAGAGTCTGGTGCCGCTTCCGCCTGCCAAAACTATTCCTTTCATATTTGCTGTGTTTGTTTTGTGCGTTAATGTTTGTCATTTTGTCCTGCAAAACCTACCTTTGAGGCTTTGCTGACTTGTTTTCAAGGCTTTTGGGCAGCAAAGTTAAGACAAAAAATCAACTCGGCAAGGTTTTTTGTTCATTCTTTGCCGTCTTGGGTTGATATTCATTGCTTTGGGTTTGATTAAAACCTGATACCCAACTGTTTTGCCTTGTTTCGATAGAAAAATATCCTAAGTAGTTTGAAGTTGTGCCTGAAAAGCAACAACAGAAAGTTCTTCGGCTGTTTGTAAACCAAGAAATGTTTCAAATATCCGTAGATTACCCTGTACATGAACATACTTTTGAAGTTCCAAGTCCAAAAGTCTGGTTTGAAATAATAGACTTGGTATTTGCGAACGGAGCTTACCTTGTTTGTTGCGTTTCCTTCGGGAGGGTCAATGCGATAAAAGGCTGTTACAAAGTCGGTTTGTGCCAGAGTGAATTGCTCTTTCAGTCTGAACCAACAGTCAAAATCTTCTCCCTTTATCAGCTTGGTGTCAAATCCTCCGGCTTTCTCGAAGCATTGTTTTTTGATTGCGGCGGTCGAAGACCATATTATATGTTGGTCTTTCAGCAGTCTGACATACAAATTATTGACAATGTAACAATTTACCTTTTGTTCGATGTGTTCTAATTTGTCTGTGTAGTTTTCATTTGAGGATATTTTTTCGTAATTGGTGCAAAGCATCTCTGCCTGCGGGAACTTCTCGTGAAGTTTTGCCAATGTCTCCAAATGAAGGTGCGTCCAAATGTCGTCTGCATCAAGAAAGGCTATCCAGCTGTTGCGAGCTGCTGCAATGCCTGCATTTCTTGCTGCCGACACTCCCGAATTTTTTTGACTGATAAGGCGAAGTCTTTCGTCCTTGTATTCTCTTACTATTTCTGCTCCGCGGTCTGTCGAGCCGTCATCTACAACTATCACCTCAAAGTCCTGAAAGCTCTGATTGAAAACACAATCGAGTGCCTGCCTTATGCAATCCTGCTTATTATATAATGGTATGACGATTGAGAATTTCATCTTTCTATTGTTCCAAATTGCCGATTAAAAATTGCAAAGAGCGTTCTCTTTCTTCGGATAGTTTGTTTTCTGTTGCCGCATAGTCGATTGGTTGTTGCAATATGTCAAAAGATATGTCTGATTGTTCGCTTACAAGTCTGTTTTCCAAGCCGTAGAGAGACAGCAGGCTGACAAATCGAGACAATCCCCTATCGGGATTTGCCACAACGACAAAGGGCTTGTGAAAAATTATCGCAAAGACAGTGCCGTGAAAAGAATCGGTAAGCACAAAGTCGGCTTTCCAAAATCCCTCTATCCATTTCTCAACCGCAGGATATACACATCGGTTGTCAAAGTGTCTTGTGTCTTTGCCCAACACTCTTTCGGGCATGACAGAGAAGGATTTGAGTTGCAACTTGTCTTCCAACTGTTTTTGCAAGGCGAGCTTTCGTGGCGTTTTGTCCAAAAGATAGGTCATCATGCCGCCTTGCGGAAGCACCTCTTTGTTTTTTCCTATCAGTTCAATGTAATCTTTGCTTTTCAAAAGCAGCGTCGGGTCGAGTACATTTGTTGCCTTTGTGTCCAAGTATTTCTCGCACAGCTCCACGGCATCGCTCTCTCTGACGCTTAGTGCAGCAAATCGCTTTGCCAAAAGTCTCAATCGCTCTGTCTCTTGCTCGTTGTACTGCCATTTGCTCAGCCCGAAAGAGGCTGCGTATGCTATTTTCTTGGCCCGATTGGCAGAATCAAAGTCGCAAAAGTAGCTTTCAACTCTGCCGTAGTCCCTTCTCCATACTTGGTCGGAGCCTACAACGAAAGTATCAAAGCATTCGACAATCTCTTGTCTCGGTTTGATGTTGCCTTCAAAGAAATCTATGGTCTTGATGTTGTTCTGCACAAAGCGTGAGGTGTGTTCGGAAATATCGTTCCACTCTTTACGGCTCTCTCTTCGGGGAAAGGGATTGACACTCCGCCGTCCGAGAAGATAATGTGCCACCGCGCGTTTGGCAGTGTCGCAGGCGTTAAACCAAAAAGAGTTGAAACGCTTCGGAAATAGGTCTGTAACAACCTCAAATCCCGCCTGCTCAATCACTCTCTGCAAAGCCCATGCCTGCAACAACGCTCCATAGTTGTTCCACAGCGGTTGGGTGAGAATACATACCTTTTTGCTTTTCATCTTTCTCTTTTTTGCTTTTGCAACCTCTGACAATCTGCCCTCTATCACCCTGCAAAGGTAGTGTAAATTTCTCCGATTGACAAAATGTTTTTGCAAGATACTGTAATTATTTCATTATCATGATGTTCCAAAACGCCGTTTCGTTCGGATAAAACGCCGTTTTGGCAGAATGAAACGGCGTTTCGGAAAATTAAAACGGCGTTTTGATTTTCTCTTTCTTTGAGGAGGGTTGTCCTTTTGTCTGACAAGTGGGGCTTTTTGCACCAAAACATCTGACAAGATGTCAGAAAAGTCTTTTTGGAACGATTTTTTCTTGTGTCTATGTAGTAAAAACCATGATTTAATCATCAAATAACATATAATATATGAAAGGTTCGATAAACGTAAAGACGGAGAACATTTTTCCGGTCATCAAAAAGTTTCTTTACTCAGACCATGAGATTTTTCTAAGAGAGATAGTATCCAACGCAGTCGATGCAACACAAAAATTAAAGACACTTTCCTCTTTGGGAGAGTTCAAAGGAGAGTTTGGAGACTGCACCATAGATGTAAAGATTGACGAAAAGGCAAAGACACTCACCGTTATTGACCACGGTGTGGGCATGAGCAAGGAGGAAGTCGAGAAGTATATCACCCAGATTGCTTTTTCGGGAGCAGAAGAGTTCGTCGAAAAATATAAAGGTAAGAGCGAATTGGAGGCAAACAGCCTTATTGGTCATTTCGGATTGGGATTTTTCTCCTCTTTTATGGTATCAGACTTGGTTGAGATAAGAACAAAATCGTACAAAGACACTCCCGGCGTTCATTGGACTTGCGACGGAAGTACCGACTACACCATAGAAGAGTGCGATAAGAGCGAACGAGGCACCGAAGTGATAATGCACATTGACGAAGCATCAAGCGAATTTTTGCAAGAGAGCAAAATTTTGGAGCTTTTGAACAAGTATTGCAAGTTTATGCCGGTTGCAATTCGTTTTGGTCAGGAAAGTGTATGGGAAGACAGCGAAACAGAGAAAGACGACAAAGGAAATCCGAAACGAGTTGAGAAAAAGAAAGACCGAATTATCAACGACACAAATCCTCTTTGGAAACAAAAACCCTCAGACTTGAAAGACGAAGACTACAACAAGTTCTTCCACAAGCTATATCCGATGAACTTTGACGAACCGCTCTTCCACATTCACCTTAATGTCGATTATCCGTTCAATCTTACCGGAATACTTTACTTTCCAAAGGTAAAAAAGAACATAGACCCTACAAGGGAGAAGATACAACTCTATTGCAATCAGGTGTTTGTTACAGACAGCGTTGAGGGAGTTGTTCCCGAGTATATGATGTTGATGAGAGGAGTTTTGGACTCGCCAGATATTCCTTTGAATGTGTCGCGTTCTTACTTGCAGGCGGACGGAAATGTAAAGAAAATCTCTTCCCATATTTCCAAAAAGGTTGCCGAGAAGTTGGAACAAATGTATAAGGACAACAAAGAAGAGTTTTTGAAAAAATGGGACGACCTTGCAATCTTCATAAAATATGGTATGATAAGCGACGAGAAGTTCTATGAGAGAATGAACAAGGTGTGTCAGTTGAAGAATGTGCAAGGAGAGTACTTTACTTTTGAGGATTACAAAAAGAAAATAGAGACTGCCCAGACTGACAAGGACAAAAAGTTGGTTTATTTGTACGCTCAAAATGTCGAAAACCAATATCCTTATATCCAAGCGGCAAAAGATAAGGGTTATGACGTACTTCTTATGGACGGAATACTCGATAGTCATTTTATTCAGATGCTTGAGCAGAAGTTTACCGACAGTCGCTTTGCCAGAATAGACTCCGACACTATCGACAAGCTCATTCCGAAAGATGAGGTCGTACCTTCAAAGCTCAACGAGGACGAATGCAAGAAGGTAAAGGAGATGGTGGAAATGATTTTCGACAAAGAAAAATTCTCGGTTCAGACAGAAAGCATGGAACAAGACGTTCAACCATTCACCATTACTCAAAACGAGTTTATGAGACGAATGAAGGAAATGAGCGAAATGGGAGGCGGAATGGCATCTTTCTATGGTGATATGCCGGAACACTACAACGTTGTGGTAAATACCAATCACGAAATAATATCTCAGATATTGAACGAACAAGATACCGAAAAACGTGTCAATATATTGAACCAACTGAAAGACCTTGCCTTGTTGCAACAAGGTCTTTTGAAGGGAGAGGCTTTGGACTGCTTCATCAAAAGAAGCGTTCAGATAATAAAGTAGAGAATTTTCTTTAAGCTGATTTTGACATAGGCTGCTTTCATCAAATTATCTCAAAAGGACAATTTTTGAAGCAGCCTTTTGTTTTTCACAATTTCAAGTATTATCTTTGCAAAACGAAACACACAAAAAACAAAGCAATGATTTTTTTCCCAAATTGCAAGATAAACATAGGTCTGAGCATAGTCGGCAAGCGTCAGGACGGTTTTCATGATATTCGTTCGGTATTCTATCCGGTCGGATTGTGCGATGCTTTGGAAATTCGCCCCTCGGAAAAAGATGAAAGCACCTTTACCCTCAGCGGAAGCGACATAGGAGAGTGCAAAAGCGAAGATAATCTTTGCATGAAAGCCTTTCGACTTGTGCAGAAAGATTATCCGCAAATAGGACAGGTGAATATGCACCTTCATAAAGCCATTCCGGCCTTTGCAGGCTTGGGAGGAGGAAGCTCCGATGCGGTGAGTGCTATTCGGCTTGTTGATTTTGTATTTTCACTCGGACTATCCAAAGAGCAAATTCTTGACTATGCTTGCTCGATAGGCTCGGATTGTGCATTCTTTGTGGAAAACAAACCTATGTATGTGAGCGGACGAGGCGATATAATCAAGACAATAGACCTCTCTTTGGCAGGAAAGTATATCGTTTTGGTCAAACCCGACATCAAAATCTCGACCAAGCAAGCCTATCAGGGCGTAACCCCAAAACAATCTGATATAGATTATGAACATTTGCCCCCGATTGATGTTTGGAAAGATGTGTTGGTGAACGATTTTGAGCAATCTCTCTTTCCAAAATACCCGATACTTTCCTCAATCAAACAAAATCTTTACGAAAACGGAGCAATGTATGCCTCACTTTCGGGAAGCGGAGCAACGGTTTACGGAATTTTTGAAAAAGAATTGGATTTGGAAAGAATAAAAGGAGGTAAAGATGCGTTTGTTTGGCAGGGAATACTCGATTAAATTTCAAAATAATAACATAAAACACAAATAGCAATGAGCGAATTATTGAATTTGGAACCTAAATCTTTGTGGAAACATTTTGATAAGATATGTTCCATTCCTCATCCTTCAAAACATGAGGAAAAAATTGTGGCAGCATTGGTTGAATTTGCAAAAGCCAACAATATAGAATACAAAGTTGATGAAACAGGAAACGTCATCATGCGAAAGCCTGCCTCAAAGGGTATGGAAAATCGCAAAGGAGTTATTTTGCAAGCCCATGTAGATATGGTGCCTCAAAAGAATAATGACACAAAACATGATTTTATCAATGATCCTATCCTGCCTCGCATCGACGGAGAGTGGGTTAGAGCAACGGGAACGACACTCGGAGCCGACAACGGCATAGGAGCATCGGCCGCATTGGCAGTTTTGGAAGACAAAGAGCTTGTTCACGGTCCTATAGAGGCGTTATTCACAATCGATGAGGAGACAGGAATGACCGGAGCCTTCGGTTTGAAAGCAGGAGAGTTGAACGGAGATATTTTATTGAACCTTGACTCAGAGACAGAGGGCGAGTTGTATGTCGGATGTGCAGGAGGCATTGATGCGACAATTACTTTCGAGTTTACAAAAGAGGCAATGCCTGCCGACCATAAGGCATACGAATTGTGCGTAAAGGGAATGAAGGGCGGTCATTCGGGCATGGATATCATTCTTGGCAGAGGAAACGCCAACAAAACCTTGTTCAGAGTTTTGAAAGCCTTGGAAAAAGTTGATTATCGCCTTGGAGAAATCAATGGAGGCAGCCTTAGAAACGCCATTCCGAGAGAAGCGTTCTGCACAGTGGCAATTCCTTCTGCCAAAGTATCGGAAGCAGAAGCTGTTGTTAAAGAATACGAAAGTATTGTAAGGAATGAACTTGCCGCAGTGGAGCCTGATATGGAAATATCTTTGAAAGAGGCATCTTCTTGCGACTTTGTGATTGACCAAGATACCGCAAAGAGAATTGTTCGTGCCGTATATGCTTGTCCGAATGGTATATATAGAATGAGTGATTCGATGGAAAATCTTGTCGAAACTTCTTCCAATCTTGCCATAGTCAAGACTGACGGAGATAAAATCGTTGCTTGTGCATTGCTCAGAAGCTCTGTTGATACGGCAAAAGAAGACTTTGCTCAAATGATGGCAAGTGTTATCGAATTGGCAGGAGGAAAGATTGAATTTACAGGTGGTTATCCGGGCTGGAAACCAAATATGCACTCGCCTATCTTGGAGACAATGACAAGTACATACAAGAAATTGTTTGGCAGAACTCCGAAAGTAATGGCAATACACGCAGGCTTGGAGTGCGGATTGTTGGGAGGCGTTTACAAGAATTGGGATATGATTTCATTCGGTCCTACAATCAAGCACCCACATTCTCCTGATGAAAAAGTGAACATAGAGTCGGTTAAATTGTTCTGGGAATATCTTACCGAAACTCTAAAGAATGTTCCGACAAAGTAAAGATTTTTTTTGTTTTTATGCTCAAAACCCTTTTGCACATTGCTGCAAAAGGGTTTTGATATTGCTGTTTGTTTTATTGTCTCGACAACTTGCAGCCCAATACAGCGTCAGTGCAAACGATGACAGCAACATCGAATGGCGTCAAATCAAGACAGGGCGGTTTCAATTAGTTTATCCCGATTTTTATGAGGCAAATGCCATGCGTCTTGCAAGGGTTTTGGATACCGTAAGCACCAATATAGGCAATTCGCTCGGCACTTCCGCACCCAAAATCCCCATATTGCTTCACACCAACGGCAGCAAATCCAATGGCCTTTTGGTGTGGGCTCCAAAAAGAATGGAACTTTGGACTACGCCTCCTCCCGAACATTATGCTTATCCGTGGTCTTGGCAGTTGGCTCTGCACGAATATCGTCATGCTTGCCAGATGCAGGCGTTGAACAAAGGGATTACAAAGTGGCTCAATGCCATTTTTGGCGAACATATCATAGGAGCAGTTTCGGGAGTTTTTATTCCGCTGTGGTTTATGGAGGGAGATGCAGTGGTGGCAGAAACAGCCATGTCGCCAACAGGGCGTGGACAAACTCCCGAGTTCAAGATGCAGTTTAAGGCTCAGCTGTTGGAAAAGGGTGTATTCAACATCAATAAGATTTCTTTGGGTTCTCGCAAAGATTTTGTGCCGAGTAAATATGTTTTTGGCTACTATATGAGTGCCTATTCTCGTCATTTGTATGGCAAAGACGTCTTTTCAGAGGTTTTGGAAACAACAACCAAAGGTTGGTGGAAGGGTAATTGGTTCACCAAAACCAAAACTGAAAAATATGATTATGCCCAAGTGTATGAATTATTGACCGATACGCTTGTGTCCCATTGGCAAAGTGAGAGAGTGGCTTGGCAAAGTGAAGATACGTCTGCTCTTTCCGAAATAGGGATTGCAAAAAAGTACTACACCAATTACCGCAATCCGATTGCAATAGGCACTGATAGTATTTTGGCTTTGCAATCGAGCAACTTTGATTTGCAATCTCTTGTAATACTCAGCCGAGGTAAGGCAGAAAAGTTGCGTTCTCTGCCTTTTCTCAATCACTCTCATTTTGACTACAAAGACGGAAAAATTCTCTATTCCCAACTTTCGCAAAATCCTCGTTGGGGTCAGCAAAATTATTCTGACATTATAGAATATGATTTCAAGAACAACAAATACAGGGTTCTCACTTCGATGGCAGTTTTCTTCAATCCGGTTTACAATCCTGCCGATTCGACCCTGATTGCCGCCATTCAGACCGACTCAAACGACAATCAGTCTCTTGTGATACTCAGTCCGAACGGCAAATTTTTTAAGACAAAGAAGCTCTTGTACAAAAACAAAAGCCAATACATTGCCTCGGTCAGCACCAATGCAAACATTGCCTTTGCCTTTCCTTGTTGGAACGAAGAGGGGACTATGCTTTATGTCATCGAGACTTCCGAACAAGGTAAGTGCATTGCAAGTTATGACATTGCAAGCATGGAACGCAAACAAATCACCGACAATTCGTTTGATGACATAAGCCGTTTGAAAATTCATGATGGCAGACTATATTTCATAAGAGACATAAAAGGTAAGTATGAGCTTGTCTCGACTGATCTTTCGGGGCAGAACGCACGCTTGGAAACCAATACCGAATATGGAATAGAGAATTTTTCGTTCTTTGCCGGCGATTGCGAACCTTCGCAGCAAGATTTGTTTGTTTCTACCTACAATTCGGACGGTTACAGAGTGGTAAAGACCAAACCTCTTGCTAAAAGCATGAGTTTGTCCGAGAAAAATCCGGAGCAGATTTTCGTAAGCAGTTTGAGAGAACAGGAGAATTTTATGCTCGATGCCGATTGCGTTGCCTCTTGCGGCAAGAGTTTTAAGAGCGAATCTTATTCCAAGACGACGCATCTTTTTAATTTTCACTCGTGGGCTCCAATTTATCTTAATATTTCAAAGATTGATTTTGGAATAGGGGTAAGTTTTTTCTCCCAAAACCTGCTTTCGACTTCCGTTGTGCAGTTTGGTTACAAGTACAACCCTTTTGACGTCAAACATGAGCTTTATTTGGACTACACTTACAGCGGACTATATCCCATAATCGACATAGAGACAAGTTACAAGAAGCGTTCCCTTGTGTTGGAAGAGCCGTCGGATACATTGAATGCACAATGGGACGAGTTGATGAGCGGAATAAAAATTGCCTTTCCGTATTCTTGGAGTACTCAACGAAGTGTTAATTCTGTCAAACTCAATTTTGATTATTCCGTCCGAAGTTTGGTTCATCACCAAGTTGAAGACAAGTCGTCAAATATGCAAATTCTCGATAGGTTCAGCACGTTCGGAGCAGCATTGAGCCTCAATTTTCTTTCGGCGATGTGTCTTAACGATATAGCTCCCCGATTTGGTGAGGTAGTTCGACTAAACTACAAGACAACTCTCACTTCCGACCCTGCAGATTACTTTTCTGCTTTATCGACAACCTATCTGCCTTTCTTCTTTCGTAATCAGAGCCTGCAATTAAACCTCTCTTACTCTTGCAATTCGCCACAAAAGTACTATTTCCCGAGCGAGATAAGTTTCACAAAAGGCATTTACGGACTATATCCCGAAGAGTTTTACGGATTTTCTCTCTCTTTGCACACACCTATCTGCTATCCCGATGTGCAATGGGGCAGATTTATGTACTGCAAGAGGGTATCTATGGCTCCGTTTTTTGAAGTCGGCTCTTTTGACGGCAATATTCAACACTCCTTCGGCACAGATATGAGCTTCAACGTACATTTGCTCCGAATAACCGTTCCTTTGGAGATAGGTTTCAGGATAGGTTATCTTCCTGAATTTGGAAAACTGTTCTTTAACTTCCTCTTTAATTTGGAGCTTTAAGCCCAAGTATTTCTTTCGTAAGAGCTTATTGCTTGCTCAACTTCTCGACAAGTGTCATGCGTTTGCCTTTGGAAGGGTTTTCTTTGTGCTTTTCTTTTGCCCTTTCGCTCACAAGTTCTGCCAAAGACTTTCTTCGATTTTTTGAAACGGCGTTTTGCTCAAATGAAACGGCGTTTCGTTCGGACAAAACGCCGTTTTGTTTTGCTGAAACGCCGTTTTGTTCAGATGAGGTTTTGTCTTGTTTAACTATCTCGTTATTAGATGTTTGTGGCTCTTGATTGGCGAGCAGTGATTCGACCTTGTCAAGATTGGTAAGCTCATATCGCTCAATCAACTCGATGAGCAGTTCGGGGTATTTGGGATTTGTGGCATATCCTGCGGTCTTTAATCCCTTTGCCCAGCCCTTATAGTCGTTTATATCGAGTTCAAAAAGGTCTGCATAGCGTTTCTTTTTGAGGAAAACGGAGTGGTCTTTGAACGACTCTTCAACCGAAGAATATACTCTGAAGCAATCGTTCTTTTGATCGTCGTCTTTGTAAAACTTTTCGCCCTCCCAATTGTTATGACATTTGATACCGAAATGGTTGTTTGCCTCAACAGCCAAACGACTTGTGCCACTTGCCGACTCCAATATGCCTTGAGCAAGAGTGATGCAGGCAGGTATTTTGTAAATTCGCTCCTGCTCTTTGGCAAGAGGAGCATATTGTTCTATATATTTCAGAGTTACAGGGTCTTTTGGCTTTGTTGTCGAAGCATTTTGAGCAACAACGGACGCAGAAACAAGACTTGCAAAACACAGAGCTGATGTCAAAATTCTATGAAGATGTTTCATTGTGTTGATAATTCTTTATAATTTTGTGCTGCGAAGATACTGATTTTTTGTAACTCTTCGTTATAAAATAGAAAACCAAATCAAAAGTTCTCATTCGGACTTTGAAAAGTAGAAACAATTAAAACATTGAGACGATGAAACGTTTAAGTAAAATTTTTGTGTGTCTTGCAGTATTATTTGCAAGCATACTTTCGGCGGAAAACACATTTGCTTCACGCTACAACCGTTCAAAGGCAAGAAATGTCATCAACAAAACAGCCTATGTGATAGATCAGGCATACGAGGTGGCATATTGCTACGACTATTGGTCATCTACCTACCTTTCGAGGGCAGTTTATTACAACGATTATGCACAAGACTTGTACTATCACCGTTCATACCGCTCTGCAATACGCTATTCGTTGAGAGCAAGAGAGTATGCTTTGTACGTTTTGGATAATTGCGATGATTATTGGGAGTTCTTCTACTATACATACTATGGTTGGAGCCACCGTTACGGCTATAACCCGTCTTTTGCTTACGCAAGCGGATACCGAGACGGCTACTATGACGGCTACTATGCCGCATACTGCGACAGACATCACCATGACTATCATCACGACCCTCATTACCGCCCTCACGGACACTATGACAATCACCACTCACACCATGGCAACAATCACCCTCCTCAACATAACACCAACAACACGGTAATCGGTCGCGGTCAGACAGGCACAATAACAACCGGAAGCGGCAACGGCGGCGGCACAACGATAAGCGGTCCGGGTTTCAGACCGACTAACGAAACAGGCGGCGGCAATTACAAAAACCTAAGCATAGGAGAATACTTCTCAGATGAGGAAACAGCATTGTTGAAAGACATTCCGAACGAGCAATCTTTGGAAAGCGATTTCAGAAGGAACAATCCGACCGTTACATTCAACGACAGAGCGTTATCAACCAACAAAGCAGTTTTGGAACGCAACAAGACAAATGCACAAAACTTCTCAAAAAATGACAAAAACACCGCAACAAGTCGTCAGATTGAGAAACCGGTAAAGTTGACCGCAGATAAAAACAAACAAAACGATGCCATCAAACCTGCAAACACCACTCCGAAAGAATTAAACAAACCTTCGGAAAACGACAACCGCTTGTCAAAGCCTCAAAGCAAGACACAAAATTCGGGTTCTGTCAATATAAAAGAACCTATTCGTCAGGATAATAACATAAACAAGGAAACCACAAAACCAACAAAGCAAATCGGAGGAGAGAAGAGCCTTGACACCAAGCCGACAAAGCAAGTCGAAAACGAGAAAGCTCTTGATACCAAACCGACAAAGCAATCTACAAACAGCAAACCAAAAGCTGTAAAACAGACAAGCAAAGAGAGCAAAAAAATTGAGCGAAACGTTCAGAAACAATCCTCTGCCAAGTCTTCTTCAAAGGGTTCTGTTCGTTCAACTTCAAAGGCTGAAAAATCAACCAAGTCAATCAAGACCGAGAAGACAAGCAACAGCAAGACGGAACGAAAACTGCAAAGAGGATAGAGCCATGAGAAGAGTTTTGTTTGCTCTTTGCGTACTTTGCTGCACTGTTTCGGCTGCACAAAAGGTGGTCAAAGCCAAAACAGACAGGGTAACTGTTTACTTTGATGGAGCAGTTGTAGAAAAGCTTGCAAGAGTTGATTTGCAGAAGGGTGAGAACACCATAATATTTTCTTCAAACAGTCCGACAATAGAGCCTTACGGCATACAGTTTGACGCCGATGAGGGATTTATGGTGGTGGGTTTTGATGCCGAAACGGGCTTGCCGCAAGAGTTTGTCTCATACGAACAAAGCCTTACGGCAGACAAGAGAAAGCACTACAAGAGCCTTTGCGACACTATAGCCAAATTGAAAGATGCTTTGCAGTTTGAGCAGAGCCGAAAGGCTTCTTTGGAAAAGCAGTTTGCCGCTTTGAGTTCGATAAAGCTCATGAGCAATCCTCAGAGCCAAGATTCGTTGCAGCGAATTAAGACAACACTCGAATACTATGACCAAAAGTCGGCAGAACTTACCAAAAGCAAAATGGCAACCGAAGCAAAGATAAAGCAATACAACGAATTGCTCAAAAAACAGCAATATCTGTATGCCGTTTTCATGGAAGAAAATCCCGACAATACCTCATCGGCAGGGCAAAACAGCCGTGAGTACAAGATAAAAGCCGACATATATGCCGACAAAGACATTTCGGGAGCAACAATCCGCTATTCGTATCTTTGTACTGCCGCAGGGTGGCGACCATTGTACGATGTGAGACTTTCGTCCGCAGGAGACGATGCCCGATTTGTCCTCAAAGCCGATTTGTTCAACAATTCGGGAGAAGATTGGAGCGATGTGGAGCTGACGTTTGCCTCAGAGAGCGTTCGGGTAAGCGATATGCCGGTATTGTTACGTCCAAACTATTTGTCCAATCTTGAACAGAGGAATTTCAGAGCTGCCAAATATGAAAGTCTTCCCCTCAGATCGTCGGGCGTAAACGCAGTTGAGCAAGAGGAAGATGCAGAGGTAATGTTAGTTTCTTCCGACAAAAGTCAGCTGACCAACTACACTGCAATGACAACAAGCTCTTCTTCACTTTTCGGAAGGGAATATACCGTTGGAATGAGGCACAGCATCAAAAACAATACCCGAAACAAGACCATACCTGTTCAATCCTCATATTCACAAGCAGGCTTCAAATACCTTATAAAGCCAAAGGCTTCACCGAAAGCCTACTTGCAGGCAGCCATACCCGATTGGCAGAAATTGGAACTTGCAGAGGCTGAGGCAAATGTTTATTTCGACAATAAATATGCCACTCGCACCGTTTTCAATCCTGCAAACGTTCAAACAGATACCATGCTGATTAACATGGGAGTTGATAAGCGTGTGTCGGTTAGCCGAAAGGTAAACAAAACCACACCGAACAAAGCCTCCATTGTTGGCAAAGAGTTGGAAACAACGGTCGAAGTGGAAATCAAAGTGAAGAACAATAAGAGCGAAGCGGTCAATGTGGAGATTGAAGACCAAATCCCTATAAGCACAGATGCCGCAATAAAAATTCAAACACTCGACTTGCAGCAGGCAGACTACGAACCATTGAGCGGTCGTTTGCTTTGGAACAAACAACTCGGGGCAGGAGAGAGCCTTGTCTTGAAGGTGAAATACTCAGTCCGCTATCCGAAAGACTATCGCTTGAATTTGAATTGATTTTTTGCTCTTTTGTTTCTGCAAAAAATAGTAGGAAAAAATCAGGTTTTGATACCCCTTTGACAAAACGCCGTTTCAACAAAATAAAACGGCGTTTTGCATTAACTAAAACGCCGTTTTGTCAGTGCTAAAACGGCGTTTTATTTCAATGAGTTCGGAAGATATTGTTTTGAATTGATATTCAGATATTTATATTTGAGGATATTTGGCATTGTCTGCACAAAACAGCTACATGACTTTTGCCGAGTGAAGATTATTTTTTACCTTTGCAAAACTCTATGGGAGAGAAAGGATTGTCGAATTAAAGGATAGTGTGATGGAAAACTACGTTGTATCGGCTCGAAAGTACCGCCCGGGTGATTTTCATTCGGTTGTGGGACAGGAACATATCACTTCGACCTTGCAAAACGCACTGAGAAACAACCAGCTTGCTCAGGCATTTTTGTTTTGCGGTCCGAGAGGTGTGGGAAAGACCACTTGTGCCAGAATTTTGGCAAAGACAATCAACTGCACCAACCTTACAGAGCAGACAGAAGCCTGCAACGAATGCGACAGTTGCAAGGCTTTCAATTCCAATGCTTCATTTAACATTGTCGAATTGGACGCAGCCTCAAACAACTCGGTCGAAGACATCAGGGCTTTGATAGAACAAGTCAAAATTCCGCCACAAAACGGCAAGTACAAGGTATATATCATTGACGAAGTCCACATGCTTTCGACTGCGGCGTTCAATGCTTTTCTCAAAACCTTGGAAGAACCTCCCGCTTACGCAAAATTCATACTTGCAACGACGGAAAAGCACAAGATAATGCCGACAATTTTGTCTCGTTGCCAGATTTTTGACTTCCACAGGATAAGTAACGACGACATTGCCAAGCATTTGGAATATATTGCGACCAAAGAGGGCGTTGCATTCGAGAAAGAAGCCCTTCATATCATAGCTCAAAAAGCCGACGGAGGATTGCGAGATGCTCTGAGTATGTTTGACCAGCTTGTTTCTTTCACAGGAGCAAATCTTACCTACAACAACATAATCGACAATCTCAATGTGTTGGACTATGACTACTATTTCAAACTCACAGATATGCTTTTGGCAGGCGATATTCCCTCATGCCTTTTGTTGTTTGACCAAGTGCTGAAAAAAGGATTTGAAGGCAGTCATTTCATGGCAGGATTGGCAGGACACTTTCGCAATCTTCTTGTTTGCAAAAACCAATCTTCTGTCTCCTTGCTCCAAGTCAGCAGTTCGGTTGCCCAAAGGTATGTTGCCCAAGCCCAAACCACTTCTCAGGATTTTGTGTTGAAAGCCTTGGGTTGTGCAAATAGTTGTGCTTTGGAGTACAAAGACAGCTACAATAAGAGGCTTTGTGTAGAGCTTGCCTTGATGCGAATGGCTTATCTGAGCGGAGGCGTTAAGCCTTCTTCGCAGCCGGTAAGACAAACCATTGTTCAACAACAATCCCCTGCCGTTCAATCTGTCCCTCTTGCAGAGGCTAAAAAAAAAATGACGAACCCGACAGTCTGAAAGCAGCTCCCGAGAGAGTGAAAGCCTCTTTGGGCATGATTTCACCCTATTCGATAAATAAGGCAGTGCCTTTGTCAGACGAATTGAGGGAGAAAAACAACGAGATTGAGAAGAAAAAGCAAAACTCAAACTTTGAAACAATAAGGCAATCTGTCCTTCGATTTGCCGAAAGTGTCAAACCAACTAATCCAAACCTTGCATTTTCATTGCAGAGTGCCAATTGCACAAGAGGATACGACAACTGCATCATATTTGAAGTCAATAATTCTTTGTCAGAACAAGACATAGAACGCAACAAACAAAAGATTATGGCGTTTGTTAAACAAGATGTGGGCAGCGATGACTTTTTTATTCAGGTAAAATGTCAGTTGGAAAAGGTCGAAGCCAAGGTTTATACCACTGCCGACACCTATTCCTATTTTGTGAAGAAGCAAAAAGGAGTTGAAAAACTAAAACAAGTATTTGATTGCGACTTTGAATATTGACAATTAAACAAAAAATGTAATGGGAACCGCACTGATATTTTTGGGATTGCTCGTTTTTTCGGCACACCTCTTCTCCATGATTTTCAGCAAGAAGAAGATACCTGATGTTCTCTTGTTGCTGATTATCGGAGTTTTGATAGGACCGGTTTTGAACTTGGTTACACCCGAAGATTTCGGTAGCATGGGTAGCGTATTCACCTCCGTAACACTCGTTGTTATCCTTTTTGAAGGCGGAACAGGTATAAGCATAAGCGATTTGAAAGAATCGTGGCGTTCAACAATCAAACTCACCGCCAGCAGTTTTCTTTCTGCTGCAGTGATTGTCAGTGTTATATGCAATTTTTTTGGAATGGATTTGCTCAACAGCATAATTACCGGCAGCATTTTGGCAGGCACATCTTCCGCAGTGGTCATTCCTCTTGCCCAACACCTGAAACTCTCCAACCAAACGAAGACCTCTCTGATTTTAGAGTCGGCTCTGACAGACGTCTTGTGTATTGTGTTTGCTTTTGCTTTCATTGACGCAAAGCTCATGGGCAATGGTTTGAATGTAGGCAAGGTTGCGGGCAATGTGTTGTCGTCTTTTGTTTTGGCAATCTTGATAGGATTTGTCGGAGCAATCGTTTGGGCAAGCCTTTTGCAAAAGATAAGACAGCTGAGAAACTCAATGTTTTTGACACCTGCCTACCTATTTATAATATATGGGGTTGCCGAAGTGTTGGGTTATAGTGGTGCAATAGCGTCCTTGGCTTTCGGAATAACGATTGCAAACATGGAATACTTCAACTTTAAGTTCCTTGAAAAATATCAAAAGAACAAAAACTTGAAACTTAATGACAACGAAAAATCTTTCATAGGCGAGATAGGTTTTGTGTTGAAAACATTTTTCTTTGTCTATGTTGGTTTGAGTATTCCTTTCTCAGACTTCCACTCAATCATGATTGGTGCAATTATAACCTTGGCTCTGTTTGGTGTAAGGGTGATTGTCGCAAAATTTTTCTCGCCTTCGTCTGCCAATTCTTTTGATAAGAGTGCCATATCGGTGATGATACCAAAGGGATTGGCGGCTGCCGTGTTGGCATCGGTGCCTGAGCAGCTCGGCTTGCCCGGAGGCGAAAGCATAAAGTACATTACTTTCTCTGTAGTATTGTTTTCAATTCTCCTTTGCTCGATTCTCATTCTTTTAATAGAGAGATACCCTCGTTTTGCGGTGGCTATGCAGTTTGTTTTCAGACAAAAAGGCGGATTTTCCAAGAAATCAAAAACCAATAACCCGAATCCGTCGGACAAAACGGTAAATCAGACGACAGAAACTCCGAAAGAATTAAACGAGACGGCGGAAGAATTGGACGAAACGCCCGAAAAAACAGACATTATATAATATTTGTTAGCAAAGTTCTTGTCATTTTGAAATAAAGTACTAATTTTGCAGCGAAAAAAGATGCTTTATGAAAAAATTAGTACGCTTTGCCGTCATGACCGCTTGTGTTATGATGTGTTGGTCGTGTATCGACGAAGAAGATTTTGATTTTGACCGCTTGTCTCAAACAACCATAAACCCTGCATTGGGAGTTCGTTTGTTTGATACTGAGGTTAAGTTGAGTGATTTCCTAAATTTTGATTCTCTTTTGGCAGATGTGGAAGGCATGGAGCTGATAAGCCGCAACGATGGCAACGGAGAATATCTTGAATTTGTCTATACACGGTCGGATACTTTCGATGTAAATGACTTTGTCGGCATAATAGACGGAATGTCCGACGTTTCGATAGAACTTCCTGCGATTTCCGTTCCCGATGTGAGCAGTTTGGTCTCTTCGGGAGTTGATTTGTCCGACGTAAGTGTGGCATATCCTGCATTGGGAGTAGAAATGGAAGATATAAGTGTGGAAGTCCCCGAAATAGAAGAAGGAGTATCAATAGACAGTCTTATTTTGACTTCGGGCGGAATAGGAATACAATCTTCCACAGTGCTACCTTTTGATGTTTATATCGAGTTAAGTTCGTCCGGAATCAAGGATATTTTGACCGGAATGCCATATACGCAGCGTATTCAGATATGTTCTTCGACCGGAACGCTGCCAAGCAACAGCATAGACCTGTCCGGATATTCCGTATCGCTCAAAGACAGCGTTGGTCAGGGCGATAAAACATTTCTTGACCTGAGATACCGCATTGTTATCGACTTGGCGAGCAACCTTTCTTCGACCGGAGGCGATTTTGCGGTGAATACCACTCTCAATATCATGCCTCTGAGAATAGATTTGGCGTATGGAAAAGTCGGAAATGCCGTTGTGCCTGTTTCAGACTCGATAGACTTGGCTTATTTCGACAATGAGGAAGTCAGCAACTTCATTTCTTCGGGAGGAATTGACTTTCAGAAGCTGACATTTGAGGTAGAAACCGCAACCAATGTGGGAATTGGAGCATACGTTGTTCCAAATGTTTATAGCCTTACTGCAAACGGACTACGGACCGCCTTTTTTGCTCCTACCGATACCCTTCGCATCACAAGGGCTTCCCTTCCCGGACAGATAGGAACGTCAAACAACATTCTCACAACAGATGCTGCTGCAATAGAAGTGCTTCCCAATAAAATACATTACAATTTGGACATACATTTTTCGGACAGATTGTATGACCAAAGCTATCCTGCGTTTGTCTATCCGTTCTCTTCTTTCATTGCAATGAACACTCGGACACGTCTTCCGCTGACTGCAAAGCTCACCGACCTGCATTACGAAACTGAAACTTCAAGTCTGAATTTCTTGGAGGAGAATGATTATATCAAATCGGCAGAATTAAATCTCATGGTAGAGAATGAGTTCCCTGCATCTTTAGAAGTGAATTTCTATTTGGCAGACTCAAACGGAAATATCTTCGATACGCTTTTTGCAAAGCCTCTTGTGATTGAGGGTTCGCCCGTCGATTCGGACGGAAACGTGCTTCGACCAAGACAAGACAACATAAAGTTGGAATTGACCGCCGAAAAGTATGAAGTATTGAGGCAGGCGTCTTCGGTCAAATTTGCAATCCGATTGAATACTTCATCAGACAGCGGCTCAAACCGCCCATACGTCCGCTTCAAAAAAGATGCGGCAGTAAGGATAAACGCTTCTGTCAAAGCAATTACCAATATCACATTTTAATAATCTCGTAAAACACAAAACAGATAAGCGTTATGTTAAGTAGAAAGCATATATTGGCATTGCTTTTGGTCGTTATGACTTTGCAATGCGGCATGATAAAGGCTCAAAGACAAGAAATATCTTATTTTTTCAGGGAGATACCACAAACAAGTTTTGGAAATCCTGCAATGACTTCGACAAACAACTTTTATTTTTCGGTCGGTGCGGGAAACATTATGCAGGGATTTTCGACCTCGGGGCTGTGTTATCACGATTTAATCCACACTCACCCTGTTTATCCAGACTCTTTGCAAATAGATGTGGCAGGATTTTCGTCCAAGTTGAAGAATAACAATCGCATAATTCTCGGTTGCGATGTGGATATTCTCGCTTTCGGATTCAGAGTCGGCAAAAACTTTTTCTCTTACGATATGTCGTTTGTAATGGACGGCAGGTTGTCGTTTTCAAAGGGCATATTCGACTTGTTGATGTACGGAACAGACGTTGCTTCGGGCGAGGCGGCACTCTTTGACGGCGAGTTGATAGACTATACAGCCTATTTGTCAAACTCTTTCGGCTATGCCCGAGAGATAAACGACCGTCTGACCATAGGTGTGAGGGCAAAAGTCTTGAACGGATTGGTCAATGTCAATACCCAAAGGGCAAATGTGCGACTTTTGTTCAACGAACAAGACGAAATCAACGCAGAATGCGACTTGGACATTCGCACTTCCAACATAGCAGGAAATGTTGTCATTTCTTCGGTAACCCAAGAGGAAGCAACGCAAGAGTTTAACGTCGAAGCCTATCAAAAAATGCTTGAAGGGGCTGCGGACAATATCGGATTTGCGTTTGATTTGGGAGCAACATACCGCATAAACGATGCAATGGAAGTAAGTTTGAGCATCAGCGACTTGGGCTTTATCAATTGGAAGTCTCACTGTCAGAGTGTTGTAAGCGTCAATCCGGGCAGCCAAGTGAGCTTTGAGGGTGTTTCGGCTTCGATTGACGAGCTTGGAAACTCCTTTGAACAATACTTTTCGGACATTGTAGATAGTTTGAAAACAGCTTTTGATATTCACACTGTTGAAAGCAGCTCATATCGAACCTCAACTCCGATGAAGATAAGGGCTGGTTATAGTTGGAGGTTCGCAAACAACAATTTTCTCCACGCACTTGCTTCCTGCAAGTTGTCCGACGGCGGACATTTTGAGCCTGCTGCATCTTTGTTTTACGGCTTTCACTCCAAGTATTTCACCTTTTCGGCTGGAAATACTTTCAATTCTGCTTCCGCATTCAACCCTTCATTCCTCATGAACTGCCATTCGGGTGTGTTTGACTTCCATTTTGGAACAACATTGGACATTGCAAGAGGAGTATCCTTTAATGTGGCAGATTTGAGCGGTGTTTCCTTCATTGTGGGAGCAAACATCGCAATCGGTAGCAGACCTTATTGGAAGAAGATAGATTAAAGCTAAGTTATTATAGTTTCAAATTGAAGAGAGGACACGGCTCAAATAGTCGCAAGTTCTCTCTTCTTGTTATCTTATCTGACGAAGAGAATTGTCGCTTTCGACAATGAAGATTGAGGAGGCTGAGTGTTGCTCTTTGTCTTCTCTGTCTTGCTCTGCCACATAATCGACCGCCTGCAATATGTCGGGAACTACTTGCGAAAAGTTCTCGGGTGAGGGCATTCCGCTCAGGTTTGCCGATGTGCTCACAATGGGTTTGCCAAACTCTTTGAGCAGTCTCTGACAATAGTCGTGCTTCGGTATGCGTATTCCGATACTTTGGTTGTTTGACAACAAGTCTATGGGCAGGTTTTTGGCTTGGGGATAAATTATTGTGGCAGGAGTCTGAACCGAATGCAGCAAATCTCTTGCACAAGAGGGGATTCTCTCCACATACTCTGCCAACATTTCTTCATCGCTTACCAAAATCAACAGATTTTTGTTTGCACTCCGACCCTTGATTTGAATAATTCGTTCAATCGCCTCTCGATTGGTCGCATCGCAACCAAGTCCCCAAATAGTATCGGTGGGATAAAGAATTACCCCACCGACCTTTAATATCTGTGTTTCAAACATTGTCAAAACTCTTCTTACTTCATAAGGAAGTTGATGTCCGCATTCAAATCATATTCTTTTGGTTCGTCGGAGCCGTGGAACACTTTCATCTTGTTGTTTCGACCGATAAGGCTCAACTTTCCTTCTTTCAACCTTAGAGCTGTGGCTTCTCTGATTGCTGCAACCCACATATCGGGATTTACTTTGGTAAACTCGTTCAATCTGTCGTCTCTTGTTTCACCACCGTGCTTAGGGTCAAAGAAATCGGTGTAGTGAGGATTGATTTGGAACGGCACAAGTTTCATGCAATCGAAGCTCTCGGGTTCGATAATCGGCATATCGTTGGTTGTTTTGAGGCTCATTCCTGCCACATTGCTTCCTGCCGACCAACCCATGTAGGCAACTCCCTCTTTTGCTCTTTGGGAAATGAGTTCCATAATGCCGTTGCGATACAATTCATACACCAAATGGAATGTGTTTCCTCCGCCTACGGCTATGCACTCTGCCTCTTGAACAGCCTTTTTTGCATCTGCTTGTTTGTGAATGCTGTAAAGGTTCAATCCCAAGGTCTCAAACACAGCCTTTACCTTGGTTTCGTAGTTGTCATATCCCATCGAAACACCTGCGTAAGGAATAAAAAGCACATTCTTTACTCCGCTTTCGTTACAGAAATCCTTTATCAAGTCTTTGCACCAATCGAGATATTTTTCTCCTGCATTGGTAGAATTGCTTATAAGCAACAAATTTCTTTTCATGTCTTTGTGATGTTAAATTGTTATTTCATTTGTTCAAACCACAAAGATAAGATATTTATTTCATTTGCCGACAGAAAGAGCCGAAGCACGTTTCCGAAAATTGCAAATCAAAGCCAAATCGTCTGTTTAACCGATTGATTTTCAATCATCTTTGATTGGTAAAAATAAAACGCCGTTTTAGCACTGACAAAACGGCGTTTTAGTTAATGCAAAACGCCGTTTTATTTTGCTGAAACGGCGTTTTGTTTTTGCAGGACGAAAATACAAAAAACACACTCGGCAACACAATAATTTATAAACAATCAATCGTTGATAAAAACATAGAACGGCAGATTGCCATTTGTCGTTTTGATACTAATTTAGTCGCTTGTAACAATATGTCATCATTATGAGAAAAAATGTTTTCATCTTATGCTGTTTGGGAATGGTCATATTGCTGAACCATAGTGCCTTTTCCCAAAAGATAACTATCGAAAAATCATATCCGGAAGCCTTTTTGAGAGCTTACGACAACTATGTGAACAAGAATTATGCCGCCTCATTCGAGCAATTTTCCGCCCTTGTGGAGCAAACTCCGCAAGACAGAGAAGAATTGTTGCAGGATATAATGTTCTATCGGGCGTCTTCGGCATACGAAATGATGAACAAAGATGCCGATGCTTTGCTTTGTGAGTTCATAAGCCTATGTCCTCAGTCTGCTCACTGCAATGAAGCATACTTTTTGTTGGCAAACTTCTATGCCCGAGGCGAACGCTACGACCAAGCCATAGAAGTATATTCCAAGATGAACGTTGCAATTCTCAATCAAGATGATAAATTTGAGTATTACTACAAACGCGGACATTGTTTGTTCATGTTGAACCGATATGACGAAGCCTTGGAAGAATTTGACAAGGTAAAGGACGCAAAAAGCAAGTTTGCAGCACCCTCAACCTACTTTTACGCTCACATTCTCTACGAACAAGGTCGCTACAACCTTGCGTTGAAAGAGTTTTTGACCCTTCAGGAAGACAAAAGTTTCGGAAAAATTGTTCCATACTACATTGCACACATCTATTACTATCAAGAAAATTATGAAGAATTGATAAAGATAGCCCCTTCTCTGTCCGAAAAATCCCAATCCAAGAGAAGCGGAGAGCTTAACCGTATGTTGGGCGATGCTTACTACAAACTCGGACAATATAAGGAAGCAACGCCATATCTTATAAAGGCTGCAGAACAGGAGGGTGCCGATGTGCAGGACTATTACCTCTTGGGATTTTCGCTAATGGAAGAAAAAGACTTCAAACAAGCCAAAACATATCTTGCAAAAGCCATAGAGAAAAAAGACTCTCTTGCACAAAACGCACTCTATCACCTTGGTATCTGCTGCATAGAGACCAATGACAAAAGCAATGCCAAGGCAATGTTTAAGGAAGCGAGCGAAATGGATTTCGACATGACGATAAAGGAGAAAGCATTGCTCAATTATGCCAAAGTGGCTTGCGAAACCTCCTCGGCATACAACGAGCCGCTCAAAGCCTTTCAAACCTTCACCGAACAATTCCCCAATTCTGACAAGGCAAACGAAGCAAAGGAATATCTTGCACAGCTTTATGGTGAAATGAAAAACTATCGAGATGCGATTGAGATGATAGAACAAATGTCCGAACGCAATCTTTCGGTCAATAAAGCCTACCAACGTCTCTGCCTCAACAGAGCAATAGAGCTTTTTAACGAGAACCGCACCGACGATGCCTTGATATATTTGGACAAATCCCTTTCTCAAACACACGATAACAGCCTTACAGCTGCCGCATACTACCTCAAAGCCGAGGCTTACCACCAAATGGGAGAATATGAGCTGTCTATAAAGAACCTGAATACCTTTTACTCTGTTCCGGGAGCAGACAAGAGCCAATTCGTTTCGCAAGCCGATTATGCAATGGGCTATAACCTTTTCAGACAAAAGAAGTACAGCATAGCAAAAGGCTATTTTCAAAGAGCAATAGGCAAAATCAGGAAAGAGCAAAGCGATGATGCCTGCCTCAGGTATGCAGATTGTCTGTATATGTGCAGGGAATTTTCGGCTGCAATCTCGGAATATGACAAGATAATAGCTCAACAGCTTCAAGATGCCGACTATGCTTGTTACCAAACGGCAATGGCATCGGGTGCTTTGGGCAATTACGCAAAGAAGAAGGAAATTTTGCAAAATGCAATCAAGAAATATGACGGCAGCAACTACATTGCGAGCATGAAATATGAGTTGGCAAACACCTATCTGACATTGGAAGAGAACAAATCGGCAATACAGACCTATCAAAGCATCATTGACGCTCACCCTCAGTCCATTCACACAAGAGACTGCTACGCAAAAATTGGTATGATTTACTATAAGTTGGGCGAAGACAAGAAAGCACTTGTGTATTTGGACAAGTTGGTGAAGACCTATCCCGAAAGCAAAGAAGCACGTTTGGCATTGGCAAACATAAAAGCCATATATGTGGAAGCAAATAAAGTAGATGAATTTATATCTTACACCTCCACAATTCCGAATGCAAAAATTTCCGTCGGAGAACAAGACTCCATCAGCTTCCAAGCTGCGGAAAACCTCTACATGGAGGGCAATTACAAGAATGCAATGAGTGGTTTTAAGCAGTATTTGGCAAAATATCCCGACGGAGCGTTCTCTGTAACTGCCAACTACTACCTTGCCGATTGCCTTTCGAGAGACAATCAGAAGCAGGAGGCTCTCTCGTGCTACGAAAAAGTCATTTCAAATCCGAAAAACATCTTTACGGAGAAATCGCTCCTCAAAGCAGCAGAAATAAATCTTGAAAACAAGGATTACGAAAAGTCGAAGCAACAATACCAAAGGCTTGAAGAAATTGCCGAAATCAGTTCTTACAAACTCCAAGCAATGGACGGACTTATGCAATCGTACTTTGCGTTGAGCCAATTCGACTCTGCCATAATCTGTGCCAACAAATTGCTTTCCCTCGACAAGTTAGACGAGGCTGTAAGGGAAAGAGCAAACTACACCTTGGCAAAGTCGTTGCTTGCAAACCAAAATACAGGACAGGCAATCGAAGAGTTCAAACGCCTGACCAAAGCAAAAAATCCGGAATATGCCGCCGAGGCACAATATACCTTGGCAGAGCTGAACTTTATGGCAGGAAAGATAGACGAAGCCGAGAAGATAATTCACCAAATCAACGCCAACCCTTCGAGTGAATACTATCTTGCAAAAGCCTTTATCCTTTGGGCAGACATCTTCAAGAGCAAAGGAAATACCTTGCAGGCAAAACAAACTCTTCAAAGCATAATTGACAACTATGAAGGCGACGAAGAGTTGATTGAAACCGCAAGACAAAAGCTCATAAGCCTCACCATGCAGCAGGAAAAGACGCAACAAGAAAAGCAGGAGAAGCGTCAGGAACAGCAAGAGGCGGTCGATGAAATCATAATAGTAGATGAACCAAGATAAAAACAAATAACAAATACAATGAACAGCAAAATGAGAAAATATATATTTGCAATCGCTTCGGCAAGTCTTTTGTTTGCAAACGCATACGCTCAAAACAAAGATGACAATGGCTATAACGAGAGTGTTATAATGCGGAGTTCTTTCTCGCCTGTGGTGAGTGAGGCATATAAGTTGGGAGATAAGCCCTCTGTTGTGGAGTCTGAGTTCGTTTTGCCCTCGTTCAGCTACGACAAAACCACCAAACGTTTTCCGACAACTATGAATTTTGAAAAGATAAAGCCTGCCAAGGTTAAGGGAGAGCCTATAGCAATGCTCTACAACACTCACTTGAAAGCCGCAGTCGGCACTTACTTCTCCTCACTTGTTGATGCGTCATACTCTCAGACTCGTTCAAAAGATTTTGTTTACAGTATCAACTTCAAGCATCGCTCTTCTCTCGGACAGATTAAGGACTATGCAAATTCGTCTTTTGCAAACAATAATCTCAATCTTTATGCAAAGAAGATTTGGAGCAACTATGCTGCCGACGCAAGGCTGTTCTACGAACATCAAAGGTACTATTACTATGGCTTTGCCGACAGTTTGAACAAAGAAAAGAAGGATTACAGAACTCCATATCACAGCGTGGGAGGTTCAGTAGGCTTTACAAGTCTCAATCGCCAAGATACAAAATGGCAGAGCAATGCTTTGTTTGAAGCAAAGCACACCGGCGGCAAATGGGGCAACAAAGAGACAGACCTATATTTGACAGCAGGATTGGCAAGAGAGTTCTCTCTATTTGCAAACAGCAATCAGCTCATAGGAATGAACGTTGCATACAAGCAGGTGTTGGGAAAATATGCAGCAGAAGACTTTACGCCTTTCTTTAATCCCGCCATGGTGTATTCTCCTTTCGACAACACATACGGAATGGTCGATATAAAAGCGTTTATGGACTTTGGGGTGAAACAAGCCGACATTCATGCTTCGGTATCTTTCGTTCCCACATTTGGAAATAGTAGTTCGTTCTATTTTCTTCCCACATTGGTTGCAAGTTCAAAGCCGGTTGCAGACCATTTTACCTTTAAGGGAGGATTGCAATCAACTATTGATGTGCCGACGCTGCATTCTCTTGTAAAGGAAAACCCTTTCATGTCGCCAATTTTTGAAACTAAGGCAACTTACACCACCTCTCTGTTTGCCCGTGCGGACTATGCGAACAGCAACAACATAAGATTGAACTTGGAAGCAGGCTATCAGGTGATTGACAACAAGTATTTTTACACCATCGACAAGAATGCGGCTCTCGGAAATATGTTTACATTGGTTTATGACGACGTGAAGCGATTTTATGCCGAGCTTAACTTTGACTATACTTTCAATTCAGTAAGCATAAAAGCCGGTGCAATGTTCCAAAACCTTACAACCGACAGCATAGAAGCTGCATGGTACACACCAAAATTCAAAATCAACATGGGAATTGAGTATGTTGCGGCAGACAAACTTGCAATTTCGCTCATTCCAACCTTCTCTTCGGCGGTTAAGTGCTTAGACCCAAATGGCGAAACGCAAACTCTTTCGTCCAAGTTTGACCTTAACCTCAGTGCATCTTACCGCTATTCGGAGCAAATGGTGTTTTTTGTGGAGCTTAACAACCTTGCGTTTCAGCGATATTACGAATACTACAACTATCCTTCGCAACGATTTGTCGGAATGTTGGGAGCAAGGATTGCATTCTGAGATTTTGTATGCGTCAGATGACCGATTGCACAATTGTTTCTGAGCATTTGCATGACGAAAAGCCCGAAGAGCTAATCTCTCTTATGGAAAAGCTCCATGGCAGAGAGGATATCAATCGCATGATAGAGGCAGTTGAAGACGAGCGATTGAGTATAGAAGATGTGTTTTCGGTCGCTCTGGAAAACAAAACCAAAGCAGGCTTTCATGCAGCTTGGGTTTTGGAAAAGCTGTGTGAGAAAAATCCTATTTATGCACTGTATTTTGTCGATGAATTGTGCGAAAAGTTTGACCGCATTTGCAATCAGAGTAGCATGAGGGAGTTTGCAAAACTACTTGCAGGCTTGTTGTCAAAGGCAGACAAAGGAAGGATTGACCGAGAATTGGCAATAAAACTCCAAAACTTACCCAAAGACAAAATAATCCAAAGATGCTTTGAATTTATCATCGACAAAAAAGTGATAAACTCCACAAAGCAAAACTGTTGTGAACTCTTGCTGTTCTGCATTGAAAAAGAAGATTGGATAAAAGACGAATTGCAGGCATATTGTGATAGTTTGCAACTAAGATGCGAGCCTTCATCAAGAGCATACCGCAAGCGATTGCAACACAAATTGAACAGCTTGAAATAAAACGCCGTTTCGCAAAAATAAAACGGCGTTTTGTCAGAACGAAACGGCGTTTTGGGAAAATAAATCGCCGTTTTATTTTGACAAAATCCCATTGTGATTTCTATTTCTGTGATTTTTAGTATTTTTGTAGTCCTAAATTTGTTGCAAATGGACAAGTATAAGATTTTTGATGACAATCTTGTTTTGTTTAACTCCATTTTGAATGATATAAAGGCGGCAAAGCAGAGTGTCTGGATAGAGATTTATCGTTTTGGAAAGGACGCCATGGGGGAGAAGTTCCGTATGGCTTTGGAGGAAAAGGCAAAAGAGGGTGTGGAGATAAAGATTTTGGTTGATGCATGGGGAACGGGAGCCGAGACATCGTTCTTTGAACCCCTCATTAGGCAGGGTGCAGAAGTCAGGGTGTACAGAAAGATGAAACTCGGTAAGTCTTTTCTTTCCAAAAACCATTGTCGCAACCACCGAAAGCTCTTTGTGATTGATGAAAGCATAGGTTACATAGGTTCAACCAACATTACGGCATATTGTCTTAATTGGAGAGAATTGAATTTGAGGACAACGGACGAAAATTTGCTCTCCATACTCAGACGTTCTTTCAAAGACAGCTTCCGTTCGTTTGAACGCTATTCGTTTAGCAAGATTGGGACAAAACGAGACTTGCACATAGGCGATTGGGTCTTCATTCAGGATATTCCCACTATCTATCGGCAAAAGATAAAGACCAAGTACGAACGTCTTATCTCCAAAGCAAAAAAAGAAATTATCATAGAAACGCCCTATTTTCTTCCCGGTCATGTGTTGAGAAAGCAGTTGAGTGAGGCTGCTCAAAGAGGTGTAAACGTGATTGTTGTAAGCCCCATTCATTCTGACGTTCATGTTGTGGACATAATCCGCAGACACTATCTCGGAGGCTTGCATCAGGCAGGCGTAAAGCTGTATTTCTATACCGCAGGCAACTTGCACGCCAAGGGAGTTATGATTGACCAAGAGTTGTTCTCAATCAGTTCTGCCAATTTTGACTATCGCTCGTTCAGATACCAATATGAGCTGGCTCTCATAGGTAAAGAACCTTCTCTTATCGCACCGCTAAGAGAGCATTTCGACTCTACGTTGAAGTATTGCAACTCTTTCGATTTCCAAAAGTGGAAAAAACGTTCGACAATAGACAAGATAATAGAGTGTATTCTGCTCCCTTTCAGATATTTGTTCTAAACAACCAAATCAAAAGAACATTCCCGATATTTTGAAGGTTGCAAAGGAAAGTATCCACGCTACAATAGAGGTATAGGTTACTAAAAAGATTGCCCATTTCCACTTGCTATGTTTTGCAACCGCTGCAAATACTCCCGTACAAGGGAAATAAATCAGCGTAAAGACCAAGAAGCTCAGGGCAACAGGCTTGGTGAATATAGGTTTTGCAATTCCGGTTTCATCAACAGGGTAGGTTGCAGCTTTGAGTTTTGCACCCAATACCTCGGCACTTGTGTCCGGATTGTCCGAATAGAGTACTCCGAGGTTTGAAACTATGAGTTCTTTGGCAGCAATGCCGCAAATGAGCGACACAGAGAGCTTCCAATCAAACCCGATAGGTTTCATTATCGGTTCGATGGTCTTGCCTATCTTTGCAATGTAGCTTTGTTCTACGTTAATGGAGTTTTTCTGAGGAAAATACATCAATCCCCAAAGCAAAATGGAGGCCATCAATACAATACCGCCCATTTTTTTCAAAAATTGCCCTGCATTGACACCTATATTTTTCAATACAGCAACTAAATGTGGCTTGGTATATTCGCATAGAGAGTTTGTGTAAGGTGCATGGTTGGCTTTGTTGAACGTTTTGCGGAAAAGAAGAGCAAAAATCATTGCCAAAATTACTCCCAATACATATAAGCAAAACATGACAAGGGCTGCATTCTCAGGGAAAAAAGTTCCTGCAATGACAATATAAACAGGCAATCGGGCAGAACAAGACATAAAGGGAACAATGAGCATTGTTACCAAGCGATCTCGAGGGTCTTTCAAGATTTTTGTAGCCATTATTGCAGGCACATTGCAACCAAAACCTATGATAAGAGGAATGAAACTCTTGCCATGCAGTCCTATTGCGTGCATTACTCTGTCCATAAGGTGAGCAACTCGGTCCATGTAGCCCGTTTCTTCCATGAGCGAAATGAACATGAACAAAATCAAAATGTTCGGAAGAAAGACAATCACGCCTCCAACTCCTCCGATGATACCTTGTACAACCAAGTCGTTAAAGAAGCCTTGCGGAATGTGAGAATGGGCGTAAGTAGATATTGTTCCCACACCTTCCTCCATCAAGCTCATGGGATAGCTGCCTAAGGTGAAAGTGCAGAAAAACATGAGCCAGATAATGAAGAAGAAAATAAGGTATCCAAGAATGGGGTGGAGTAAAATCTTGTCTATTTTATTAGTTTGTTGTGTAGTCATTGTGGTTTTGTTTAGTATGTTTTGGTTTCTATTCCCAATTCTCTCACTCTGTCGGCATATCTTTCGAGTTCGGGAATGAGAAGTTTTTCAAGATTTTTTTCGGGAGTTATTCTGTCAATCGAATATAGCATGACAGAGCGAGGATTTATGCTTTTGACAATTTCAAGCCAAGGCACAAATTCTTCTTCGCAGGTGTTGTCTATTTTGTGTCCGTCGTTTTCACCTCTCAGAAGAAGGGTCTGAATGATACATTTGCTTCCAAAGGCTTTCAATCGCTCTACTACTGTGTCAAACTTGGCAGATACAGGCTTGTTTATCAAATTAAACATTCGCTCTGTGCCTGCATCGAGTTTCAAAATCGGGTTGTCAATCTTTTGCAATGCCGAAAAAACATCGTCTCTGACCAAAAAAGTGGAGTTAGACAAGATTGTAACTTTGGCTTGTGGGCAATAGAGGTTGCGAAGCGAGATAACATCATCAACTATACCCGAAATTTCTGGGTGAAGCGTCGGCTCGCCATTACCGCTGAAAGTGATTGAATCGATTTTTGCGTTCTCCTCCGCCGAAGATGAACTGAGACGTTTTTCCAAAGCCGCTCTTATATCTTTGCGGTCGTTCAAAGGCACATTGTCTCTTGTGTCTATCTCGTTCCAACCACACTCACAATAGATGCAGTTGAAACTACAATACTTCTTCTCGGTAGGAAGTACGTTTACTCCGAGAGAAGTGCCCAATCTTCTCGAATGAATTGGACCGAATACCATATTTTCAAATAACATATCTATGATATTTTGTTAAAACACTGACACTTTGATATACTTCTTGGGGTTTGCTTTGATGTCTTCGATAAGAGCGTCCAACTTTTTTGCACTCTCATCGAGGCTTTTGTACAATCCTTCGTCGTTAATCAGCAATCCTACGTTTCCTTTGCCTTTTTCGATAACACCGAGTATGTTGTTGAGCTTATCAATTGTTTGAGATGTCTTCATGAGGGTTGTTCCTATCTGAGCTTGAGCTGCAGTGTCGGCAATGTCATTGATTGAAGCCACAATGTTGCTTAGTTTTTCGTTGTTGTCTCTCAGATTTGAGGTAATACTTTCGGTGTTTGATATTATTTTGCTGATTTTTGCTTTGTCGCTTGCCATAAGGGCGTCAAATTGTGTGGAGATACTGTTGAGCCTTTGGCTTGTTTGCTCCAAGTTGTCAAAGGTTTTTTTGAGGTTGTCTTGAGTTTGTGAGTTTAAGATGTTCTTTGTTGCAAGCAGTATGCTGTCGAGGTTTTGTGCCATAGGCTCGATGCTCGAAGATAGTTTGTCCAACATTCCGAGTTCGATGCCTGTGGCAAGTGTATCTTTGCTCGATAGCAGTTCCTTGCTTTCTCCAAGTTCCAATCGCAAGGCTTTCGAGCCTAAAATATCGGCAGAGTAAAATACAATCTTGCTGTCTTTAGGTAACTTGATTTTGCTGTCTATTGATATGGTAACCTTGAACTTTTCGGCACGCTCACCAATCATTTTGATGTCCTTTATGTAGCCTACTTTCATACCATTGAGGTAAATATAGTTGCTTTCGTGCATACCACTCACGTTGTCATAAATTGCATAGTAAGTTGTCTCGGAGTTAAACAAATCTACACCTTTTAGGAACTTAATTCCCACAAACAACAATACCAATATGGCAAATCCGACCAAACCAACTTTTATTTCTGTCTTCATTCTCATAATTCATTACTTCTATTTCTCGTTTTCTAACGCTTTTGCTTGTTCAAAACTTATACGTTTGCCGTTGTGAAATGCAACAACGAACGCATCTTTATGTCCGGCAGCTCTGACTTTCTGCACATAGTTTGAAGCCTCTTGACGAGAGGCAAACAATCCGGCACAATATTTCCAATATCCGTCAAACTCATAAAGCCATACATCTTCCAATCCTGCAAAGCGAGCATCGTTTGTTGAAAGTTTAGCCTTCATTGACGCAAACTGCACCCGATAAACCACTTTGTTTCCGCTTGATTGTGAGTTGGAAATTGAGTCTTGGATTTGTTGCTCTTTGTTTATTTGTTGCTCTTTGTTTATTTGTTGCTGTTTGCGTAGATCCTCCTGCTCTTTGGCAAGAGCAAGCCGCTTGCTTTCCTCCATTTGTTTTTGTTTTTCTATTACACCTTGTGGAATGAGGCTTGTTACCTCAGGAACAGCAACTGTAATATTGTCCTTATGTGCCTTGTATTCGCAAATTGCTCTGAATATTGAAGCTGCAATCTCATATTGACCAATTTCGGACATGAGATATTCTTCCTCCTCTTTGTTTGAAATAAATCCAATCTCGATAAGTACTGACGGCATGGCAGATTTGAGCAGTACAACGAAGTTTGCCTGCTTTACTCCTCGGTTTTGAATGGGAGTATTGGCGGTAAGTTGTTTTTGAACCTTGTCGGCAAACCACAAACTCCCTTCCATATATGCGTTTTGGTAGAGAGAAAAGAGTATGTCGTTTTCCGGAGCATTCGGGTCAAAGCCGTCATAGTTCTCTTCGTAGTTAGCCTCCGACAAAATATCTTTGTTTTCTTTCTTTGCCACTTCCAAATTTTGTGCTGCCTTGGTTAGTCCGAGTGCAAAGGTCTCGCTGCCTTTCGGAGCTTTGTTTGTCGAGCTGTTGCAGTGGATAGAAATAAACAAATCTGCACCAATCTTGTTTGCAATCTGACTTCGCTTATACAACTCGACATCTTTGTCAATCACACGAGTATAGTACACCTCCACATCTTTGAGGTTTTCGGTTATCATCTTGCCGAGTTTGAGGCTTACAGCCAAGGTAATATCTTTTTCTTTTGATTTGCTGCCCACAGCCCCCGGTTTGTCTCCTCCGTGTCCTGCATCTATAACAAGTTTGTCGAACTTATTTGAAGAGCTGCTCTGTTGTTCTTGAGCAAAAGAAACAATGCTCCACACACACAGCAATCCCCCAAAAATTATACTCAAACTTGTTTGTTTAACCATTTAATTCACCAATTTTCCAAAAAATCTTACATTTGCAAATCGGTTACAAAGGTACAAATTAAAATCAAAAAACGATTGAGAAAGTCGAATTATATATACAACATCTTACTTTTGATGGTTGGTATTCTGTGTTTTAGCTCCAAAAACTTATTTGCACAAGACACGGTTTCACTATCGAAAAATGACACTGCCACAGCTTCCAAAAAGCTCACACACTCCTCTTTGGGAGCCAAGATTGACTATTCTTCGGACGACTCTCTGACGTTTTTTCTCGACACCAAAGACATCTATCTCTACAACAACGCAAAGGTCGATTACGAAAAGATGCACCTCAAATCGGGTTTCATGAGCGTCAATTTTGAAACCAAGATACTCTTTGCCCAAGGCATCAAAGACACCCTCGACACCATAAGACAATATCCTATTTTTCAGGAAGGAAATACGGAATACAAATCCAAGGAGCTGCGATACAATTTCGATACTAAGCGTGGGTTGATAAGCAATGTGTTTACCAAAGAAAGCGACGGCTACCTTCATGGCGAAAAGGTGAAGAAGATAGATGACAAGACAATGTATGTCAGCGGTGGCACTTTCACTACCTGCGACAATGAACAGCACCCTCACTTTGGCATCAGTTTTTCCAAAGCCAAGGCAATAACCGACGACAAGATTGTTACAGGACCTGCATGGTTTTCGCTAATGGAGATACCTCTTCCGATAGGTGTACCCTTTGCTTACTTCCCTTTCACCGACAGCAAGAAGTCGGGCTTTCTCATGCCCTCATACGGATATGCGGCAAACAGAGGCTACTACCTCAGAAACATAGGCTGGTATTTTGCCATTAGCGACTACATTGACCTTGCCCTCAGAGGCGACATATATACCAACCTTTCGTATGCACTGAACGTTGCATCAACTTACGTCAAACGATACAAATACAAAGGCAGCATAGAGTTTCGCTACGAAAACAACCACACCGGACTGAAAAATACACCCTCTTACAGCTCCTCGTCAGACTTTAAGTTTCGCTGGACGCACACACAGGACAGCAAGTCGCATCCCTATCGCACCTTTTCGGCAAACGTAAACCTTGTCAGCAGCAAGTTTAATCAATACACCACCAATGTGTCCGACTACTTCAACAACACAACCACATCTTCCATAGCATTCTCGACCAAGTTCGGCTCAAGCTGGTCATTCACAGCCAACCTTGGCGAAACATACAACGTAAACAGCGGAGCGATAAGCCTCGACTTGCCCTCAATGACCCTCTCTTCCGTTCAGTTTTACCCTTTCAGACGCAAGAAAGCAAGCGGACAACGCAAGTGGTACGAAGACATCTCGTTCTCATATAGGGCAAACATAATCAATACCATAGACACATACGACACACTCCTTGCCTCCTCAGACCTTATTCGCAATTTCCGCAACGGAATTATGCACACCATTCCCATAGCAAGCAATGTCAAAGTCTTCAAACACATAAATTGGACCAACTCCATAAACTATACCGAACGTTGGTACACCAATTCGATAAGCAAGACCTACAACCCCCAAACCGATATGGTCGATAAGGACACTGTTTACGGCTTTATTGCCAACCGGACGGCAAACTTCACCAGCAGCCTCAACACACGCCTCTATGGAATGTTTAGTTTTAAGAAAGGAGTAATCAAAGCATTCAGACACGTACTCAACCCCTCTCTCTCTTTCAACTATACACCCGACTTTTCTCAACCCTCACTCGGCTTTTATGACTTCTATACCGACCGCAGCGGCAAAAGAGTATATTATTCCAAAACCGAAAACGGCATCTTCGGCTCACCGGCACAAGGAGCTTCGGGAGTCGTAAACATATCTTTGGGAAACAACTTAGAGATGAAAGTAAAAGACAGCCGAGACACCATAAGCGGAACAAGAAAGATTGTATTACTTGAAGCCTTCAACATCTCGACAGGCTACGACCTTGCAAAAGACTCTGTGAATTGGCAACCCCTGAGGATAACAGCCCGAACAACACTCTTTGACAGGCTTATGGTTAATTTTTCAAGTTCCTATACACCATACGTTCTCGACTCAAACGGAGTTGTGACCAACCGACTGCTGTGGGACGAAGAGAAGCGACTATTCAAAAAACAAAACTCCCAATGGACGCTCAACATGAGCTGGCAACTCAACTCCAAAGCAAAAACCGAACAAACAAAAGACCAAGAACTCTCGCCTGCCGAACAGCAGTACTCTCCATTTGCCAACCCAAATGAAATACTGCCCGACAATGTGGATTTCTCCGTTCCGTGGAACCTTACTCTCGGATTGAATTACAGCAGGCTCAGCTCATATATCGTAGCCATTGCAGGCTATCAAACCAACCAATCGGCAACCCTCACTGCACGAGGTGATGTAAACCTTACTTCCAAGTGGAAGATAGGATTTTCGACAGGCTATGACTTTATCAACAAAGACTTTACCTATACCTCGATAGACTTCTATCGCGATTTGCACTGCTGGGAGATGCGAATGAATTGGATACCCTTCGGACCGAGACAAGGTTGGAACTTCTCCATATCGGTCAAAGCCCCTATGTTACAAGATTTGAAATATGAAAAACGCAACGACTTCCGCAACCGCATGGAATACTAAGCCTCTGTTTGCCGTATTTATCTTTCTTTTCCTTTTGGCAGGCAGAACTTCGGCACAGACCTTCGACAGCCTTGCAGCCGAAGAGAGCATACGCTTGCAGTTGGAACGCTATCCTGCTTCGACACTGCAAGACATCTATAAGAGCTTTTTTCAAGACGCATTCGGTCCGGGACACCTGATTGATAACCCCATACAGGCAAGACTATACATAGAAGAAGAAAGTCTGAGAAGCCACGAAAGCCTCTGCGAGCTGTACGAAAAAGCAGGAGCAGGAGACAACTACTATAGAGTGAGTCTCAGTCTTGTTGCTTCGGGTACAGTGAAATCAGAGCAACTATCCGATGCCCTTTGCCGCAGTGCGGCAATGACTCAAAGCCCCTCTGCCGCCGAGTGGCAAAGCACTTGGCAAAAGATAGAACGCATAACCTCAAAATACAAACACCTGCTCCAAGGATACGAGAACGACTTACATAAGATAGACCAAGCAATCAATAGCGGCAACTTCATGATGAGACACTCCGCTGCCTACAACCGCAACTACCACCCACACTACCGCATCATTCACCGCACAATCTTTGAAACCGAAATTCTTCCCCTTATCCCCAAACCTGCCTCCGAACAACAATAAAAGCCAATGAACAAAACATCATTTTGCTACATTGGGTTACGATTTCGATTGAGAAGTGTTAAATGATGGGTTGTTTTTCGCTTTTTTGAGATAAAATCTTTGTAAGTTCGTATTTAATGGCTAATTTTGCAGAAAATCTACAAAATCAATAGAGAGATGATACTTAAAATAGAATTTGAAAACTTCTTCTCTATCCGAGACAGGGTGAGGATTGATTTCAGAGCTGCAAGCATCAATACGGCTCTAACAAGAGAGTTGAGCCATAATGTGATGGAGTGGAAAGGTGTGCCGATACTAAAAACTATTGGTTTGTTTGGACCAAATGCATCAGGTAAATCGAATATTCTTAAAGCCATCAATTTTTGCTGTAGAATGATTTTAGACTCTCACCTTTATAACGAAGGAGTAACATTCAAATTTGAACCATTCAAATTTGATGGTTGGCAAAATAAGCCAAGCAAATTTCTTATTGATTTTGTCTGTGAAGATGTGGAATACGAATACGCTTTTGAGCTAACTCGTGAACGCATCATCAGTGAAAGTTTGTATCATTATCCTGTTGGCAGACGAGCAAAGATATATGTTCGCGATGCAGACGGAAAGTATAGCTTTGGCACAGGTAAGATAGCAAAGCCTTCGGATGTGGTACTCAATACCGGAGAGAAAAATCTTTTCCTAAGTCGTGCAAGCTCTATGAATCGAGGAATAGCTCAAAAGCTTTATCGCTATTTTATGAATCAGTTTCTGCTCGGGCTTGTCAATGTCAATGAAATGGTTGTTCTCGATAGTTTTAATACTTACAAAAAAGTGATTTTAAAGGCTCTTGAAATCTGTGATACCGACATTACCGATATTGAAGCAAGGAAAGAACAAATATATGCACCTGCATCAGTATTGGGACAAGTTGAAGTGAAACCTATTGATGTCTTGAAATTCAAAACATTTCACCGCAACAAAAAGGATGTTATGTTTGATATGGATATGGAAGAATCTGATGGAACAAGAAGGTTGTTCCGGATATTACTTCGATTACTTGATGTAGTAAGGAACAAAAAGGGAATTATGCTTGACGAATTTGACCAAAGTTTACATACTCGTCTGGCTGATTTTATTCTTGATTTGATTCATGCGTCTGAGAGTAGTCAGTTGTTGTTCGCATCTCATAACACAAATCTTATCGATGTCAAGAGACTGAGACGTGATCAAATCATATTTGTCAATAAAACCGAACAAGGAGCTACGGAGGTGTATTCATTATACGACTTCAAGGATTTTCGTGAGAATATGGATGCAGAAAAGGGATATATACAAGGTCGCTTTGATGCCGTTCCTTATGTTGATTCTTCGGTGTCAAGTATCAAACAATTATTAGAAGGTTGATTATGGCAAGCAGAAGAGAAAAAACTCCATCAAAAAAGATGCGGAAAATAGCCCTTGTTATTTGCGAGGGCGAGACAGAAGCGTGCTATCTCAACCTTTTGAACAAGTGGTATAAATCACCTATCAAGATTGTATCGCACATAGAAGGAACAAAGATAACACCATCGTTAGTTGAGAATAGAATAAAGGAACTCAAAATATCTTCGAGGGACAAGGTTTATACTTTTCTGATGTATGATATGGATGTTGAGGTTGTTAATGAGAAATTGCTGAAGTGTAAGGCAGAAATGCTGCTAAGTAACCCTTGCTTTGAAATATGGCTGTTGCTCCATATCAAAGACCAAAAGACTGCCATCAAAACAGATGCCTTAATCAAAGAGTTGAAGAAAATCGCACCTGTGTGGAAGAACTATAACAAATCCGCTTTTACAGATACTCAACAATCTTTCTTAAAGGACAACACTGATGTTGCAGTTATAAGAGCAAAGGATTTGCGTGAGTTTCAGAATCCATCAACAGGTATATACAAGTTGATAGAAATGTTGAAAAAGAGATAGTTTGCTATTGCCTTAAAATGATATTATGTAAGAGGTAAACTTTTGCAACAAACTTACCTTTTATGACCGATAGAGTAAATCGTCGGCAGTGATTACCTTATTCTTCCTTATGCATAGCAAGAGCAAAAGCGGTTTGCTCGTATTCTACTTGTGTTTTGACTTAGAAAGCTAAATAATAACTTCTTTCCTTATTTTTCGACGATAAAAATCAAGGATTTTAATCGAATATTTTGAGAAGATTTTTCACCTGTTTTGAGAGCCAAATGAGGGTTTTTAGAAGAGAGGTTTTGTCTTGCTTCAACAACATAAGGGTTTTTGCTCACTAACATGAAGTCTTTTTGAAAAAAGACGAAGTGTTAGCACTCAAAAGACGAAGGATTAGCGAGCTTAAGTCTTCGTCTTTTTTCAAAAAGATGCAGTCTTATTTCACCCACATCAACACTTGCTTTACTTAAATCGGCACTTATTTTGCAAGCACTTGAAATTCAAATGATTGCTAAACACTCAAATACTCGCAAAAATCGACCCCGACACTGACCGACCCCAAAAAATCGCCGGCATTTCGGCTTAAGAGGCCTCTAAATGTTAAATAATTTGCTTACTGAAACTTAATCGGTGTTGAGGAAAATAAAAATAGAACACCTGACCTGAGTATCTTTTCAAAGTACGCATATATAGCAGGAGATTTGTGGCTGTTTTCAGAAAAAATCGTAAATTTGCACTAAGTAAATCAGTTGAAAGAATGTGAATGTTATAAGCAACAAAAGTAAAGCCTTATGCAAACTACGTTGATTGACACCATATCCTACAACTCCATTGAGGAAGGCATCTCATCTTCTCGGCAGGCTCTTTCAGACTTTGTCGGTCAGCTTACGGGCGGTGAGTGTGTTATCAAGGGATTGGGGATTTGATAAATAAGGAGAGCTTATAAAATGTGGGACGTGTTACACAAATTCAATAAGACAAGGCAATGAACAAGATATCTATTCGGTTTTATAACAATAGAGAGGTTCGCGCAATATGGAGCGACAACGATAGCAGATGGTTCTACTCTGCTACAGACATTGTTCGGGCTATAAATAACGAATCCGACTATGTGAAAGCCGGTAATTATTGGCGTTGGTTGAAGAAGAAACTTGCAGCACAGGGCGTTCAACCCGTGAGCGACACTCACAAGTTCAAATTAGTTGGTCCTGATGGCAAGAAACGTGTGGCAGATGTCATGGACGACAAAGGCGTCATGTTATTAGCTAAGCACTATCCGAACAACCGTGCCAACGAGTTTCTTGATTGGTTTACATATAGTGATAATACGATTGACGGACAAAGCAAAAAGAAAGCATACGAACTCTTCGAGAGTGGAATGCTTAACAAACTTGAACCGGGAAGTATCAAGAGCCTGCAACAGATACACGGATATATATTCGGAGGATTGTACGAGTTTGCAGGACAAATTCGCACCAAGAATATCAGTAAGGGTGGTTTTACTTTTGCTAATTGCCTTTATTTCCCTGCTATTTTGCACGACATTGAAATGATGCCGGAAACTACATTCGATGAGATTGTCAGTAAGTATGTAGAGATGAATGTGGCTCATCCTTTTATGGAAGGAAACGGTCGTAGTACCCGAATTTGGCTTGACCTTATGCTCAAACGATCACTTAAACAATGTGTGGATTGGAGCAGGATAGACAAAAACGATTATCTCAATGCCATGCGTATCAGTGTGAGTGACCATACAGCAATACGAAGATTACTAAAAATGGCACTCACCGATGAAATCGACAGCCGCGAGATGTTTATGAAAGGTATTGACTACTCATATTATTACGAACAAGAAGACTGAAAATACAAGAGCCAAAGATTGGATTTTAAGGATTTGAGGGGCAAAAGCGTAAAAAGAGACTATTTCAAACAGAAAGAGTTGCAAAGCATACTGCCTCGCAACTCTTTCAATCAAACAATGTTTAATCAGTTTCTCGTCTTACTCGACGATTAGTTTCTTTGTTGTGTTTCCAATCATGAGAGTATAAACTCCGCTCGGAAGGTCTCTAAGGTCGAGCCTTACGCTCTCCGTACCAGCCGAAAGGTCAAACTCTCTTAGCTTGCGACCTCTTACATCGAACAAAGCTACCTTGGTTTGCTCCTTTAAGCCTTGCACTTCCAGAACGGTGTAGTTCTCTGCAGGGTTAGGGTACAATGCAACCTCAATCGTGTTTGCGACCACATCGCCAAGCGATGAGTTTACAGTCAAGTTCAACACTATCACGCTGTCGCAACCATTTACGGTTTGCAAGTTTTGTGTGTAAGTACCTGCCTCGCTCACCTCAAAACCATTTCCATGATATGTCTCACCTTGATTGATTGTTGCATCAATAGTAAAGTTGTAAATAGGATTTACGGTCAAAGTAAGCGTAACTACACTATCGCAACCATTTATGGTTTGCAAGTTTTGAGTATATACACCTGCCTCACTTACATTGAAGCCGTTTTCGGTGTAAGCTGTTCCCTCGCAGATTGCTGCTTGCAAAGTAGTTGTTGCAACAGGATTTACGGTTAAGGTAAGTGTAACTATACTATCGCAACCATTTACGGTTTGCAAGTTTTGTGTGTAAGTACCTGCTTGGCTTACATTGAAGCCGTTTTCGGTGTAAGATGTTCCCTCGCAGATTGCAGCCTGCAAAGCAGTAGTTGCAACAGGGTTTACAGTCAAAGTAAGCGTAACTACACTATCGCAACCATTGATTGTTTGTAGGTTTTGAGTATAGACACCTGCCTCACTTACATTGAAGCCGTTTTCGGTGTAAGCTGTTCCCTCGCAGATTGCTGCTTGCAAAGTAGTTGTTGCAACAGGATTTACGGTTAAGGTAAGTGTAACTATACTATCGCAACCATTTACGGTTTGCAAGTTTTGTGTGTAAGTACCTGCTTGGCTTACATTGAAGCCGTTTTCGGTGTAAGATGTTCCCTCGCAGATTGCAGCCTGCAAAGCAGTAGTTGCAACAGGGTTTACAGTCAAAGTAAGCGTAACTACACTATCGCAACCATTGATTGTTTGCAAGTTTTGAGTATATACACCTGCCTCACTTACATTAAATCCGTTCTCGGTGTAAGCCGTTCCCTCGCAGATTGCAGCCTGCAAAGCAGTAGTTGCAACAGGGTTTACGGTTAAAGTAAGCGTAACTGTACTATCGCAACCATTTATGGTTTGTAGGTTTTGAGTATATACACCTGCCTCACTTACATTGAAGCCGTTCTCGGTGTAAGCTGTTCCCTCGCAGATTGCCGCCTGCAAAGCAGTAGTTGCAACATGGTTTACGGTCAAAGTAAGCGTAACTACACTATCGCAACCGTTGATTGTTTGCAAGTTTTGAGTATATACACCTGCCTCACTTACATTAAATCCGTTCTCGGTGTAGGTTTCTCCTTGACAGATTGCAGCCTGCAAAGCAGTAGTTGCAACAGGGTTTACGGTCAAAGTAAGCGTAACTACACTATCGCAACCGTTGATTGTTTGCAAGTTTTGAGTATAAACACCTGCATCACTTACATTAAATCCGTTCTCGGTGTAAGCACTACCTTGACAGATTGCTGCGGTAATGTCATTAGAAATTTCAACGCTTTCAAATATGGCGGTAAATGAAGTGTCGCTTGTTATTGTTACTGTACGAGGGTTGTCTGTATTGCCATCGTTCCAGGCCACAAAGCTCTTGCAACTACTTGGCGTTGCAGTTAGCGTTCTGACGTTGCAAGAGAGCGTCTCTACGCTTACACTACCAAAACTATCATTATTTGCAGCAACAGACAAATCGAAAGATAATACCTCTGTGATGCGACTTGGGAAATAAATATTCCATGAAGAAGCCATATAAGCCTCCAAACTACCACAAGGGACTGTTACATTGCAAGTATTGGCATAAGGGAAAACTGCATTACCAATCGCAGGAGGAACAACAGCATTAGAAACAATTGAAGTCAAATTCCAGCACTCATAAAACGCCTCCTCACCAATCGAAGTAACGCTATTAGGAATAGTAACAGAAGTCAAACTGCTGCAATAATAAAACGCCCACATACCAATCGAAGTAACGCTATTAGGAATAGTAACAGAAGTCAAACTACTGCAACCGGAAAACACACTACCACCAATGGAAGTAACGCTATTAGGAATAGTAACAGAAGTCAATCCGTTACAACCATAAAACGCATGATCACCAATCGAAGTAACGCTATTAGGAATAGTAACAGAAGTCAAACTACTGCAACCAGAGAACGCAGAATTTCCAATAGAAGTAACGCTATTAGGAATAGTAACAGAAGTCAAACTAGTGCAATCCTTAAACACACGATAACCAATCGAAGTAACGCTATTAGGAATAGTAACAGAAGTCAAACTGCTGCAACCGAAAAACACATCATCACCAATGGAAGTAACGCTATTAGGAATAGTAACAGAAGTCAAACTGCTGCACTCATAAAACGCCTCCTCACCAATCGAAGTAACGCTATTAGGAATAGTAACAGAAGTCAAACTGCTGCACCTACAAAACGTATAATTAGCAATCGAAGTAACGCTATTAGGGATAGTAATAGAAGTCAAACTGCTGCAACCATAAAACGCCTCCTTACCAATCGAAGTAACGCTATTAGGAATTGTAATAGAAATCAATCCGCTGCAACTACGAAACGCATAATTACCAATATGAATAAGGCTATTAGGAATAGTAACAGAAGTCAAACTGCTGCAACCGGCAAACGCACTATTACCAATAGAAATAACGCTATTAGGAATAGTAACAGAAGTCAATCTACTGCACTCATAAAATGCATCAGCACCAATCGAAGTAACGCTATTAGGAATAGTAACAGAAGTCAATCCGCTGCACTCATAAAACGCCATATAACCAATCGAAGTAACGCTATAAGTTGTGCCATTATTGGTAACAGAACTTGGAATAACAACAGCACCGCTAACAGAATTATAATTCGCTACCTGAACGGTATTGCTTGATGTAATGTTGTAGTAAAGTGTTTTTCCTTGGTAAGTATAGGAAAAGTCGTATGCCATTGCATGAAGCGAGAGCATACATATTGCCACCATGATTATCAATCGGCTCAGTGGCTTGCCGAAGTTTTGAATTTTCATTTTTTCTGTTTTTTATATCCGCCCAAGTCCCCAAGACGATTGTATTTCTTTTGATTTTTTCTTGATGTGCAGACATAAAAAACGTGGGACTTTATTTCTTATCGAAGTCTGAGGTTCTGGACTACCTAACACATCTAATAAGTAAAGCCCACGATAGCAATCGTGAGCGTTTACTGCTTTACCAAGATGTGTTGTTTGAAATTGTCCAGATTTCAGACCTCTAAGTATAAGCAAAAACGCTTTTATATGTCTAATAAAATGTACTAATTCTAATATTGTTTACTTTCTGTTTCTTCGTCTCCTTTCTTTTTGTTGGTTTTCAACTTGCAAAGATATGAATTTTCACCTTAATCGTGCAAATTTTATTCGATAGTTTAGAAAAATCGCATTCCGCAGCAGTAGAGAAGTAAGGCTTTTGCCCTTGCAGGGCGACTATGGTGTGGCACATTAACTCGGGGCGACGCTGACGCTCTGCCCTGAGCTAATCGCTTTTGGGCTTTCAGCCCGAGGACATAGAGAAAAATAATTCTGTTATGCCACGAAACCATTTAGTCTGAAAGTAGAGAGTAATAAAAACAATGTTGTTACTCCCCAAAGGGGCAGACTGCACATAGTCCTCACGTAAAGCGAAGCGATACGCAGACTAAAACAAAGGTTTTCGCCCTGCAGTGGTAAAAGCGAAAGCCGTGTATTGTTTTGCGGAAAATGATTCAGTAAAAATTAGTAAAGATATATGCTTAGAAAACAAAAACAGACGGATTAAATCCGTCTGTTTCGTTTTGTTATCCCGTCAAGACTCGAACTTGAAATGTCTGAACCAAAATCAGATGTGTTGCCATTACACCACGGGACAATCCCATCGGGGAATAGAAAACTCATCGCTTTCTCTATCATCTCAATCCCCCTTTTTGCGAGTGCAAAGGTACTATGTTTTTTTGTTCTGACAAAATTTTTCGAGAATTTTTCTGCGAAAATGTTGTTTTTTGTGCCATTTGAACTATTTTTGCAGGGTGAAAGATGCTCTCGGAGCTGAAAGGGATTTTTACGAAAAGCAATGTTTTAATGATTGATATACAGAGAGGTGAGGAAATATTGAGGGTCGAAAATCTTCATGTTGAGTTTAGTTCGCACTCAAAGGTGAGAAAAGTTGTCAAAGGCGTGAATTTTTCTCTCAGAAAGGGCGAAACTCTCGGTTTGGTGGGCGAATCGGGTTCGGGGAAGAGTGTTTCGGCTCTTGCGATCATGGGTCTGTCGGACAAAAAGCATGCAAAAATAACTTCGGGAAGCATTGTTTTTAACTCTTCGGTCGATTTGTTGCAGCTTGAAGAGAAAGAGATGCGAAAATATCGTGGTAGCAAGATTGCAATGATATTTCAAGAGCCTATGACTTCGCTCAATCCTGTAAAGCGTTGCGGCAAACAGGTCATGGAGATGATATTGCAGCACCGGAAATGTTCAAAAGCTCAGGCTCAAAAGCAGACAAAGCAGTTGTTTGAGGAGGTGTTGCTGCCTGATGTCGATAAGGCGTTTAATTCATATCCTCACGAACTTTCGGGAGGTCAGAAGCAGAGGGTGATGATTGCAATGGCGGTTGCTTGCAAGCCTGATGTGCTGATTGCGGACGAGCCTACCACGGCTCTTGATGTGAGTGTTCAGAAGGCTGTTCTTGAGCTGATAAAGTCCATTCAGCAAAAGTATGGCATGGGTGTTCTATTTATATCTCATGATCTCGGCATTGTTCACTCGATTGCGGACTCGATTGCGGTAATATATAAAGGTGAGATTGTCGAACAAGGAGATAAGGATAGGGTTTTCAATTCTCCTGTTCACCCCTACACCAAGGGGTTGCTTGCCTGCCGACCTCCGATTGATTGTCGTCCTTTGCGTCTTCCCACTGTCGATGATTATTTGAGCGGAAAGCCGATAAACACACACTCTCAGAGCAAACAAGATAGAGAATTGTTGCACGAAAAGATTTATTCCCAAGCTCCTGTTTTGCAGGTGAAGGATTTGGAGGTGGACTATGTGCTTTCCCGTAACTTTTTTGGTAAAAGCACCAAGGTTTTTAAGGCGTTGAACAAGGTGAGTTTCGATTTGTATGAGGGAGAGACTTTGGGGCTTGTGGGAGAATCGGGTTCGGGGAAAACAACTATCGGACGTGCGATAATGAAACTGATTCAGACCTCGTCGGGAAACATTATATATAAGGGTAAGTCGATAAGCAATGTTTCAAAGTTGCAACTCAAAGAATTGAGGAAGCAGATTCAGATTATTTTTCAAGACCCTTATTCGTCTCTCAATCCCAAAATAACGATAGGGGAGGCTATTGAAGAGCCGCTCAAAGTACATAACATAGAGCCTGATGAGAAAAAACGCAGACAGATGGTAATTGAGATGATGCAAAAGGTGGGCTTGGAGCCTTCTTTCTTCAATCGTTATCCGCACGAGTTCTCGGGAGGACAGCGACAGAGGGTCGGAATTGCAAGGGCTTTGATTTTAAGTCCCAAAATTGTGATATGTGATGAGTCGGTTTCGGCTTTGGATGTGAGCATTCAGGCACAAGTTTTGAACCTTTTGTCCGATTTGAAAAGGGATATGGGTCTTACTTACATCTTTATCTCTCATGACCTTGCAGTAGTCAAGTATGTTTCAGATAGAATGATGGTTATAAGAGGCGGAAAGATGGTCGCACAAGACGAAGCAGATTGCTTGTATTACAACTCTTCAAACGAGTATGTCAAAAAGTTAATTGACTCCATTCCTGTTTAGATTTGTTGCTTTCAAAAAAAAAGTCTATATTTGCAATTTCGTTGCGAGGGTGTATCAAACTCGCAACTATGTGTAACCAATATATCATTTTATGGATTTCATAGAAGTAAATTCAGAAATAGGACAGCTTGAAGGCGTAGTACTTCACACTCCGGGAGTGGAAATTGAGCGAATGACTCCCGAAAACATTCATGAGGCTTTATATAGCGATTTGTTAAATCTTAACATTGCCAAAAAGGAGTACGCAAACTTTGAGGGGGTTTTGTCAAAGTGGACAAAAACATACCAAGTTGTTGATTTGCTGACTGAAGTTTTGGAAAACAAGACCGTGAAGGCAGACCTGCTTGACAAGATTCTTGCAAAGGAAGAACGACAATTTCTTTTTGTGGAATTGTCAGAGCAACCCGCAAATGTTTTGGCAAAATTTCTCATTGAAGGTTATCCTTATATTGAGGGCGTTCACCCCAAAGAGTTTGCCAAAGGCAGATATATGTTGAATCCGTTGTACAATTTGTTCTTTACTCGCGATGCCTCGTCGTCGGTTTATGACCAAGTGCTTATTCATTCGATGAGTACAGATGTCAGAGACCGCGAAAGCTACATTATGGAAGCTATTTTCAAAAATATTTTTGGAGCAACAACAATCAATCCCAAGCTAAGCGAAGGGGCTCATACCGAAGGCGGCGATGTGTTGATAGCAAGAGAAGATGTGCTTTTCGTAGGAAACGGAAGCCGGACAAACAAACAAGGAATAGACTTTTTGACAAAGTACTTTGCTTCTCGTAAAGACTGCCAGCACATAATAGTTCAAGAACTTCCGACTTCACCTGAGTCTTTTATTCATTTGGATATGGTGTTTACCATGCTTTCGCAGGACAAGTGTATGGCGTATGCACCTATTATCTTAAATTCCAACAGTGGTTATCACACTACTCATATCGAGATAGACAATGGTCAAATTCATTATCATGAAAGAGAAAACTTCATAGATGCCACAAAGCGTCTGGGATTTGACTTTGAGCCGGTGTTGTGTGGAGGAAATGATAACTGGTATCAGCAAAGAGAACAATGGCATTCGGGTGCTAACTTCTTTGCTCTCGGAGAGGGTAAGGTGTTGGGCTATGCTCGCAACACTCATACCATAGAAGCCTTGAACAATGCAGGCTTTGATGTTTTGAGAGCCGAAGATGTGTGTAGCGGAAAAGAAGATATGCACGCTCACGACCGCTTTGTGGTAACCTTTGATGCGGCAGAACTTCCACGCGGAGGCGGAGGAGCAAGATGTATGACTATGCCGATAAAGCGAAAAAAAGTTCAGTGGTAATAAGACAAAGAAATTAACAATCAATATCGAAATAATGAAAAGATATAACCTGATTAACAACGTGCTTGGCTGGGTGGTTTTCCTCGTGGCAAGCATAGTTTATCTTCTCACTGCAGAACCTACCGCATCGTGGTGGGATTGTGGTGAGTACATTGCAACAGCCGACAAACTACAAGTTGGACACCCTCCCGGAGCTCCGACCTTTCAGCTTATCGGCTCTTTGTTCTCAAATTTTGCAGGTGGCGATGTAACCAAAATTGCTTACACAATCAATGCAATGAGTGCAATTTGCAGCGGATTTACTATCCTCTTCCTCTTTTGGTCAATCACGATGTTGGCAAAGAAATTTGTAAAGAAGCCTGAGGAAATGACAACTGCACAAATGATTGCTGTTTTCGGAAGCGGTCTTGTGGGCAGTTTGGCATACGCTTTTTCGGATACTTTCTGGTATTCGGCAGTGGAGGGCGAGGTATATGCGATGAGTTCTTGCTTTACCGCCATTGTGTTTTGGGCAATCCTCAAATGGGAAAGTCAGGCAGATGATACACACAACCTTCGTTGGCTTCTGCTCATTGCATTCCTGATAGGCATTTCCATAGGTGTCCATTTGCTTAACCTACTTGCTATTCCGGCAGTTACTTATGTCTATTACTTTAAGAAATTTCCCCATGTGGAGAAAAATAAAAAGAAAAAATTTGTTCTTGTCGGAGTTATATCAATGGTTTTGGTCGCATTCATACTCTACTTTGTTGTTCCATACATTGTAATCCTTGCAGGCAAGTTTGAGATATTTTTCACCAATTCGTTGAATGCACCTTTCAATACGGGAACAATAGTCTATTTTGTTCTTTTGATTGCTGCAATTGCTTTCGGATTGTACTATTCGACAAAGAAGAACAAGCCTGTGTTGAACGCATCAATCCTTTCGCTTCTCTTTATCCTTGTTGGTTACACCACATTCTTGGTTTTGGTCATAAGAGCCAACGCAAACACACCGATAAACGAGAACGCACCAAAAGATGCCACCGCATTGCTTACCTATCTCAACAGAGAGCAATACGGAGACACTCCTTTGTTCTACGGACAATACTATAACGCAACCCCGATTGAGCAGAAAGACGGCAGTCCGAAGTACATCAAAGATACTGTGTCGAAGAAATACATAGAGGTAAGGCAGGGAGGAAAAGTCGTCTATGATGAAAAGAACACCACCATCTTCCCGAGAATGTACTCAAACGACGAAAGTCGCAACCACCCTGTCTATTACAAAATGTGGAGCGGCATCAAGGAAGGCTCAGACCGCAAACCAACCTTTGCAGAGAACCTTACATATTTCTTCCGTTATCAAGTAAACCACATGTATTGGCGTTACTTTATGTGGAACTTTGCAGGCAGACAAAACGATATTCAAAGTTTTGGTCTGAACTACTCGGGCTATCAGCCAATGTCTGAGAGTAACGGAACGAAAGACCTTCTGCATGGAAATTGGATAACAGGCATCAATTTCATTGACGCATGGAGATTAGGACCACAAACAGACCTTCCCGAAGACTTGGCAAACAACAAAGGAAAGAATCGTCTTTTCTGTCTGCCTCTTCTTTTGGGTATTGCAGGATTGGTATTCCAGATAAGACGAAAGCCAAAGGACGCATTCGTAGTTTTCTTGCTTTTCTTCATGACAGGATTGGCGATTGTGCTTTACCTCAATCAGCCGCCTTGTCAGCCGAGAGAGAGAGACTATGCTTACGCAGGAAGTTTCTATGCTTTTGCAATATGGATAGGTTTGGGCGTTTATGGTCTTTATGAGTGGATTAGAAAAATCAAAATAGACGAAACCATAAAGGCAGCTGTGGTAACGGTAGTTTGTTTCTTCGCAGTACCTATGTTGATGGCTTGTCAGGAGTGGGACGACCACGACAGAAGCGGTAGATATATGACAAGGGAGTTTGCAAGAAACTACCTTGAAAGTTGCGAACCAAATGCAATTTTGATAACTTTCGGAGACAATGACACCTTCCCTTTGTGGTATGCACAAGAAGTTGAGGGAATAAGAACCGATGTGAGAGTTTTGAACTATACACTCTCGGGAATGCATTGGTATGTCGAGCAGTTGTACAACAAAGTCTATAAAGCCGACAAACTGCCTTTCACACTTGATAAGTCATATTACCGACTTGGAGCAGACGTATCGTTGGTTGTGCCGTCAGATGCACCTTACCAAGATGTAAGAAGCGTACTCAAAGAGCTGATGACCAATCCTCAAACGACCATGTTCCAGCCAAACGGAGATTCTTTGAAAGTTTTGCCGACAAACAACTTCTACATACCTTTCAATAAGGCGAAGATGGCAGCCAAAGGTATCTATCCGCAGGAATTGGTCGATGAACAAGAAGGTAGAGTGGAGTTCTCAATCAACGTAAGAGAAGACTACAAATACGAACAGTTGATAAGGAACGAACTTATGCTTTTGGACATCTTGGGAACTAACGCTTTCGAGAGACCAATATATGTGATGAACCCTCGGTACTTGCAAAAAGTATTCCCGAACATTGCAGAATATGTCCGTCAGGAAGGATTGGTATATCGAATTGTCCCTTACAAGGCAAATGGAGCCTTCGCAACACAAAAGAGCTACGAGTTGATGACCAAAAAGTTTGCTTGGGGAGGAGTAAACGACCCTGACGTATATTTGGAAGAAGCAGTAAGCATAAACAATTCGAGAAACATGAGACAGAACCATGCTTTGCTTGCCAATCGTCTCATTGCAAGCGGTGAGAATACCAAGGCATTGGAAGTCTTGCAAAAAGCAGTCAAAGAATTTCCGGACTCAAAGTTGCATTTCGATCGTTTTGACATAGCTTTGGCAGAGTCGTTTTACAAAGCAGGCGACAAGAAATCTGCCCAAGACGTCTTGACCAAGATAGCCGACCATTACATTCAACACCTTAACTACTACAATCGCTTCAAAGGCAAGAAAGCCAAGAGCGTAGAGGGTGAAAGATTGTTGAGTTGCTACATCTTGGCAGAGATAAGAGACATTGCAGAGCGATATGGCATGAAAGAAATGGTATCGAAGATAGATTCCGTTCCCGAAGTGCTTGCAATAAACAAGGCAAACAAGATGAGAGGCGAAATGGACGCCATGATAAGCAGCATGAATCAAGCCGCAACTTTGGCACAGAGCGGAGAGAGAGAGCAATCGACCGAGATGTTCATGCAAATCGTCAATACCATAAAGTCGGACTACCTTAACACCGGCAATAGTCAGATAGACGAGCAGGCAGGCAATATGTTGGCATTTGTTTTTTCTGTTTCGCAGCGATACGGACTTGATATGGTGATGCAGCAGATACAAAGCGACCAACAGCTCATGCAGCTGCTCTCGCAAGGAATGCAGACAATGCAGCAACAATAAGCCTTGCAGCACTAATCTGCTCAAAGCACAAAATAAAACGGCGTTTTACCACTTGCAAAACGCCGTTTTACAATGATTAAAACGCCGTTTTATTTTCGCAAAACGGCGTTTTGTTTTTTGCTAAAAATTAGAGAGTTGTATTCTGTGATTGATATTTGCTTTTTATGTGATTGTTATTTGTCGAAAATGCGGTATTTTTGCTTTCGGAATATACACTTTGATTTGACAAATGTTTGAAAGAACGGAATTGATGATTGGAAAGCAGGGGGTCGAAAGGCTCAGAGGCTCTCATGTGCTTGTGGTCGGATTGGGCGGAGTGGGGGCTTTTGCTGCCGAAATGCTGTGCAGGGCAGGTGTCGGCTCGCTTACGTTGGTCGATAGCGACACTGTGAGCCTTACAAACAAAAATCGTCAGCTTGTTGCACTCGATTCTACAATCGGAATGCTGAAAACTGATGTCCTTGCAAATAGACTGAAAGACATAAACAAAGATGTGAACATTCTTTGCGTGAGTGAGTTTCTCAAAGATGAGAGAATGGTTGAGGTTTTGCTCTCTTCTCATTACGATTATGTGGTTGATGCGATTGATACCCTCTCTCCGAAGCTCTATTTGATAACTCACTGCGTTCGTTTCTCTATTCCGATTGTCAGCTCGATGGGTAGCGGAGGCAAGTCGGACCCATCGCAGGTCAGAGTTGCCGACATTTCTCGCTCTTACAACTGTCCGTTGGCACGAATGTTGAGAAAAAAGCTACACAAGCTCGGTATTCGCAAGGGATTTAAGGTTGTCTTTTCGCCCGAAGAGGTTTCAAGAGATTGTGTGGTTGAAGAAAGAAGCGAAAACAAACGCTCAAATGTGGGAACTCTCTCTTATATGCCGGCGATTTTCGGTTGCTTTGTTGCAAGCGTGGTGATAAGAGATTTGGTCGGCTTGAACACAGAGAAAAAAGATGTTGCGGCAGATGATAGTGAGCAATAAAAGCACAAAAAGTTCGATATAATCATAGCAAAACACAAGAACTAAACAATAGGAATTGCACTTTATGGAAGAAATGTTGGAAGTGTATTGTCGAAATACCGATACCAAGCTCCTTGTCCGCTCGGGCATGGATATGCTCGGGGTTGCCGACTTTGCAGGAATGAAAAATACTGAGAATATTCTCGGAGTATGCGTAAACAACAAGGTACAAAATCTCAATTATCGCATCTATTCTCCAAAGACAGTGGAGTTTTTGGACATCAACACCACAAACGGAAGACGTATGTATGCGTTTTCTCTCATGTTTATGCTCTATCGTGCTGTGAAAGAGCTGTATCCAGAGAGTGAACTATACATTCAGCACTCTATGTCCGACGGCTATTTTTGTGAGATAAACAATCTTGAAGAGAGTATGCCGCAGGTAATAGGCAAATTGAAAGAACGTATGTGCCGAATGGTCGAAGAAAACATTCCTTTTTTGAGAAAGATTGTCCCTGTTGCAGAGGCGGCAGAGCTTTTTGAACGTTTGGGAATGAAAGAGAAAGCAGAACTGATACGCAACAGCAATCGGCTTTATGCCAATGTGGATTTGCTCGGAGAGGTGGTTAATATGTTCTTTTTTGAGCTTGTTCCCTCAACTGCATACCTCAAAGTGTTTGACCTTTATGCCTTTGACGATGGTTTTATTTTGCAAATGCCTTCAAAGGAAGACCCTTCCCAAACTCCTAAGCAGCATACCAAAGACCTTAAACTTTTCTCCATATTCAGAGAACACAAAAATTGGGTTCGTATTTTGGGAACTCCGTATGTCAATATGCTCAACAAGGCAGTCGAATACAACAAACAAAACGAACTTATACAGGTTTCGGAAGCCTTGCACGAGAAGAAATATGCAGAAATTGCCGACAATATATATAGGAGAAAGGACGAGGTTAAGTTAGTTCTGCTTGCCGGACCTTCGTCGTCGGGAAAAACGACCTCATGCAGGCGAATTGCAACCCAGCTTTCGGTGCTCGGGTTCAAGCCTTTGCAGATTTCGTTGGACGATTACTTTGTCGATAGGGAACATACGCCCAAAGATGCTTCGGGAAACTATGATTTTGAGTGCATAGAGGCATTAGACTTGGACTTTTTCAACTATCAGATGAAGGAATTGCTTTCGGGAGCAGAGATAGAGCTTCCGCGGTTTGACTTTATCAGCGGAAAGCGAGTTCAAAGCGGCAACAGATTGAAAATGAAAGCAAATTCGATTTTGATTGTCGAAGGTATTCATGCACTAAATCCCCACCTTACCGACAAAATTGAGGCAAAAAACAAATATAATGTCTTTGTGTCGGCAATGACACAGCTTGCCTTGGACCGCCACAACCTGATAAGCAGCAGCGATAACCGCCTTTTGAGAAGAATAGTGAGGGACAACAATTACAGAGGATACTCTGCACAAGACACAATACTTCGTTGGGACAGCGTCAGAAGCGGAGAAGAAAAACACATATTCCCATATCAAGAGAATGCAGACAGCATTTTCAACTCCTCATTGCTATATGAAATAGGTGTTTTGAAACCAACGGCAGAAAAATTGCTCTTTGAAGTGGCACAAAACTCGCCTGCCTATTCGGAAGCACGCCGATTGCAAAACTTTTTGTCAGAATTTAAGTCGATAAAGACTGATTTCATACCTCCGACTTCGATAATGAGAGAGTTTTTGGGAGGTAGCAGCTTTGCATATTAAGCAAAAAAACAAAGAGTTTTGAACATCAATTTTTGATTGTAAGCATTTGAACAACAAAATGTTGAATAGAAATTAACAAGTGCTATTTTTGAAAAAATGCACCCAAAAATTTGGCAGTCGGAAAAAAAGTAGTAATTTAGCAGTTCGAAAAACAAGTGATTTGATAGTTTCATAAAGAGTAAAAATTAGCGACATGGAAGCAAAGAAGTCAGACAAAGCGAATTTGGAAAAGACCAAAACAATGTTCACATTGTTGGGTCTTGTCATTTCGATTTCCATTGTGATACTCGCTTTCGAGTGGAAGAGCTACGACGAGAAAGAAGAGGCAATGCAACTCACCCAAGTTGTACAAGAGGTTGAGGAAATGGTAATCCAGACAAGGCAGGAAGAAACACCTCCTCCTCCGGAAGAACCTCAGCAAGCCGAAACAACCGAGTTTGAAATCGTAGATGACGACCAAGAATTGAAAAACGAGTTCAGCATTGAGACCTTTGAGAACACGGGAAATGCCGAAGTATTCATTCCAAAGGTAGAAGTGGTTGAAGAAGTGGTAGAAGAGGAAGAGCAGACAATCTTCATAGTTGTTGAAGAGAGTGCTTCGTTCCCCGGAGGTATCCAAGAGATGACTAATTTCATCAAAAACAACTTGAAATACCCACAACAAGCTCGTGAAACCGGTACTCAGGGCAAGGTATTCGTTACTTTCGTTGTCGAAAGAGACGGTTCATTGACCGATGTCAAAGTATTGAGAGACATAGGTTCCGGTTGTGGAGAAGAGGCAGTGAGAGTTGTTAAATCGATGCCTAAATGGAAACCTGCAAAGCAAAGAGGTAAACCTGTGAGAATGCAGTTTAACTTGCCTGTTGCTTTCACTTTGGCAGGTTGATAGTACAATTTGACTATTTTTCATTTTGTGAGTTTTAGATGTATTGAGCATCTGAGAGCAGCGGGTTGAGATAACCCGTTGCTTTTTCTGTTATGACAAATTTGAAATGATAACAATAAACGGACTTTCGGTACATTTCCCCGGCGGATACTTGTTTGAAAATGTGGGATTTGTTGTGGGAAATAACGACAGAATTGGTTTGGTAGGCAAAAATGGAGCAGGCAAATCCACTCTTCTCAAAGTCGTTGCAGGCAGACAGGAATATGACAAAGGCAATATGGTGATAAGCGAAGGACAAACCATAGGTTACCTTCCGCAAGAGATGATTCCAAACTCAAAGGTCAGCGTTTTGGAAGAAGCCATGACCGCTTTTGACTTGCTAAACACAATGGAAAAAGAGTTGGAGAGCCTTGTCAAAACCATCAGCGAAAGAGAGGATTACGCATCTGCCGAATATGAGCGACTATTGCTCCGACACAGCGAATTGAGCGAGCGACTTTCGTTACTTTCGTCGGGCAATAGGCAAGGCGAAGCCGAGAAAATACTTTTGGGATTGGGGTTTTCGCATGAAGATTTCACAAGAAAGATGACAGAGTTCAGCAGTGGCTGGCAGATGAGGGTCGAATTGGCAAAGCTCTTGCTCAGAAAACCCGACACTCTTTTGCTTGACGAGCCGACAAATCACCTTGATATTGAATCCATTCAGTGGTTAGAAAACTTCCTCGGCTCATATCGCGGAGCCATAATGTTGGTTTCGCACGACAGATGCTTTCTTGACAATATCACAAACCGCACAATAGAAATCACCTCGGGCAAGATATACGACTACAAGACCAATTATTCAAATTATGTCAAGCTCCACGCCGAAAGGATAGAGCAACAGCAGGCCCGAATGGACAATCAACAAAGGCAAATAGCTCAAACCGAGAAATTCATAGAACGTTTCAGATATAAGGCAACCAAGAGCAAGCAGGTGCAATCGAAGATAAAGATGCTCGAAAAGATGGAAAAGGTCGAAATAGACCAAACTGACACCTCTTCAATCCACTTTCGCTTTGCTCCTTCGCCACATTCGGGCAAGGTGGTCGTCGAAATAAAGCAGCTGAACAAAGCCTACGGAGACAAACTCGTGCTAAAAGATGTGGAGATGCTCATCGAAAGAGGGGAGAAGGTTGCTTTTGTGGGCAAAAACGGAGAAGGAAAATCCACACTCTCCAAAATCATTGTTTCAGACTTGGAACAAAGCAGCGGAATATGCAATTTGGGACACGGAGTTGCCATAGGATATTTCGCACAGAACCAAGCTGCACTTTTGGACGGTACAAAGACTGTCTTTGAAACCATAGATGACATTGCAGTTGGTGAAGTCCGTACACGCATTCGCAACATTCTGGGCAGTTTTCTTTTTGACGAGAACGACATAGAGAAGAAAGTGAGCGTCCTTTCGGGAGGAGAGAAAACCCGACTTGCACTTGCCAAACTTCTTCTTTCGCCGTGCAATCTGCTTGTGCTTGACGAACCTACCAATCACCTCGATATGCTCTCCAAAGACATACTTAAAATGGCTCTTGTGCAGTATGACGGAACGCTCATAGTGGTTTCGCACGACAGAGACTTCCTTCAAGGGCTTACAGATACCATTTACGAGTTCTCACACCACAAAGTAAGCCAATTCAAAGGCGACATTTTTGACTTTCTTCAAAGCAAAAAGCTCGACGACTTGAAAGAATTAGACACGACGACAGCTTCCGACAAACCCAAAAACTCAACACTGATAACTCAAAGCAAGCAAGATTACCTCAAAAACAAAGAGAGAGAAAGTGCTTTGAGGAAAATGAGAAATCGCATTGCCTTGTGCGAAAACGAAATAGAGGCTTTGGAACAGCAGATTGCAGAAATGGACAAGCAAATGTCGATGCCCGATTTTGTAAGCGACAATTCAGATTTGGACAACTTTTACAAACAATACGATAACCTCAAAAAGCAAATCTCGGAGCAGATGAACTGCTGGGAAGACTTGCAGTCAGAACTTGAACAAGCACAACAACAATGTTAAAACCAAAGTATTACAAAGACAATTTCCGTCTTGCATATCCTATAATCCTCTCTTCGCTCGGCATGAGTGTCGTACAATTTTTTGATACGCTCATGGTAGGGCAGTTAGGTAAAGTTCCTTTGGCAGGAGTTGCCTTTTCGGCAGCAATAACGACCATTGCACTCGTTTTCGGACAGGGAATAGGTATGGCACTTACCCCGCTTGTGGGACAGTCATACGCAAGAAAGGAAACAAAACGCATATCTATGCTGTTCCAGAACGCAATCAGTCTCAACTTTTTCACCGGAGCGTTCATTGTGGCAGTACTTCTTCTTTTTGTACCGCTGATGCCATATCTCGGACAGCCGACCGAAGTGATTGAAGCAGCGAGAAACTACTTCATAGTTACCGCAATATCGCTTTTTCCTGCACAGCTCTTTCTTGCTTTTCGCCACTTTATGGAAGGAGTGGGCAACACAAAGGCAACAATGGTTATCATCATATCCTCAAACGCACTGAACATACTTCTCAACTATCTTTTCATATTCGGTGTGTGGGGCTTCCCATGTTTGGGAGTGCTTGGAGCGGGAGTTGCAACCCTCATTGCCCGAACACTTATGCCGCTTGCATACCTTGTCTATTTGCTTTGGCACAAACACTATCGAAAATATTTTAAGTTCTTCTCAAAAGAGAACTTCTTGTTTCACACTCACAAAATCATAATCCGATTGGGGCTTCCAATTGCCGTGCAGTTGGCTTTGGAATGTATCAGTTTCTCTATGGTAACCATAATGATGGGTTGGTATTCGACTGTTGCACTTGCCGCATATCAGATTGTATTGACCTTTGTTACCCTTACCTTTCAGGTAGCCTGCGGAATAGCTTCTGCAACCACCATTTTGGTATCTCATGCCTTCGGACGAAGAGACAAAACGGAAGTGTCATGCTACTCTATGAGCGGATTGCATTTGAGTTTTCTTTCAATGGGAATATCGGCACTTTGTTTTATCTTTTTCGGACGCCAAATTACTTCGTTGTTTTCAACCGATATTGATGTGATAAGGCAGGGAGCAATGCTGTTTGTTGTTGCCGGTGCTTTCCAGCTCTTTGACGGGGCGCAATCTACTCTTCTCGGAGCATTGAGAGGAATAAACGATGTAACCAAACCGATGAAGTATTCATTTTTAAGCTATATTCTTTTTGCCATACCTATGGCTTATTGTTTGGGATTTTTGTTTGGTTTTGGTCCTTGCGGCATTCTTTCCGGTGAAGCCTTGGGATTGATGCTTGCGGCACTGCTTTACTATCGTCGATTGCGAAAATCAACCTCGGTAATGAAGCTCTGACCGCTCAAGTGCAAACCTGCAAAAAACACAACTGAAATACAAGGAAAATAAATCGCCGTTTTGTCAAAATAAAACGGCGATTTATTTTGCTAAAACGCCGTATTTTTCGAAAAAGACGGCGATTTATTTTGACAGGTCTTAATGTTTTGATTTTCAGTATGGTTTTTGAGCTTACGGGTCGGAGAGAAAGAACTGTGAAATCGGGCTTTTATTTTCAGAGAAAGAACGATTGCACATTAAAATACTCGATAAGCACACCCATAAAAGCAAAGCGGACAAAGCGACCTATCGACATATACAGACAACTCTTCAAAGGTGATATTTTCATAAAGCCGAGTGTTATCGCAATCACGTCTCCCACAATGGGCAACCATGCAAAAAATCCTGCAACCGCCTTATATTTATCGACTTTTGCCCTCATCTTTTCAATCTTTTCGCGGCTTACCTTGAAGAGCTTCTCAATCCACTCCATCTTTCCGAGCCAACCAAGTCCGAAAGAGGTCATTCCTCCGATGCTGTTGCCCAATCCTGCAAGGAAAACGCACAACCATACATTGTTTCCCAAAGCAATGTTTCCCACAAGCAACGCTTCACTCGGAAAAGGCAACACAGTAGAGGCAAGGAAGCTGCCGATAAACAGCCCCAGCAAACCCAATTGTTCGAGCATCAGACTATTTTATTCGACGATAAGTAAATGTGCGATTGTCTTTGTCTTTGTAAATCATCTTGTTTTGGTCGATTGACTGAATGATGTAACGTTTTGTTACAACGTGTTCATCAACCACAATGAGGGTGTCTCCTGTTACGGTATATGTTCCCACAGTTACTGAGCTTGTGCAGCTGTCGAACGTAGTGAGAGTGCGGGCTTTTGCTTCCGCAACATAATCTGCAAACTCAATGTAGGAGGCTTTTTGACAGTCTGCCGCTTCGGGGTCAGCCATTATCTCCTCTTTGTTCCATCGTCCTATGATAAGGTCGTTTTCTTCAATCTTTTCTTGGCATGAAGTGAGAACAGAACCGCACACTATGCCCGAGAAAAGCAACATTACTAACTTTTTATTCATCTTTTGTTTGATTTTCGTTTGATTGATTTTTGGATTGTTTGTCTTCTTCGGCTTGTCTTCTCGATAGTTTATTGGTTGTAATGGTGTCAAAGACCAAAAAGAATAAGAATAACACAAAGTAAGTGATTGCAAACTTGGCTTGGGTTTCGATGTTGAAAAGAAAGACCACTGCCAATACGCCCAAATAAATCACAAACTTTGCAACCTTGGTAATCAAAAAGATGTGTACGAAGTTCATCTTGGTCTTTTTTGGCAGGAAATACAGAGCTGAGTATGACAAGGCGGTCAGTGCATAAAACATCACTACATAATACGGCAGGTTTTCACTGAAAAAGTCTTTGTTTAGGGCAAGAGCAGAAAACAAAGTCAGAAAGCAAACGCATATTGCAAAGATACTCAGATACGAAAAGTAAGATAAAATCGGGTGTTGTTTCATTTTTCTATTTCTTTGTAAGTTTTTTGAGGGTGGCATACAGCCCTATGGCAATGGCAATAAGGCTCAAACTCACCGTAAAAAGTGGTTTTAATTCGACAAAATGTTCGTCCAACTTATATCCGGCGAACACTCCCAAAAACACAATGAACAAAAGTTCAAATGCTATTGCGGAATATTTGCCGTATTCGTTCATTTTCTGTCGGTTGTTCTTACTATTGTTCGTTGTTTTCTTGGTTGTTCTGTAGATAGAACTGATTTTGTTCTTCGCCCATCGAACAATAACCCGAAAAGACTGCACCCGGTTCAATCGAAATCTGACCTATGACCAAGTCTCCCTTGATGCAGGCGTTTTTGAGAAGCGAAAGAAGTTCATCAACCCTTATATTGCCATCGACTTTGCCTGCCAATTCGGCGTTTTGACAAGCTATTGTTCCGTTGATGTAGCCGCTTTCTCCCATAAAGAGAGTTCCTTTCACGGTAAGATTTCCGTTTATTGTGCCATCTACTCTCATATTTCCGTCAGAAACAACATCGCCTTTGATTGATGTTCCTCTGCTGATAACATTAAGCTGTTCGCCCTGATCGAATTTTGTCATAACTTTTGTGTTTTTATAGTGTTACTATTTTTGATTGTTGTCTTGTATTGTTGTACCCTCTTGTTGCTCTTGCGTTTGTAAGGGTTCGAGATACATCAGATTGAAAAACTTTTCGTAAGTCTCTATGTTTTTCTTTTTATAGAAGGTAGGGTAGTTTTGAATTGAGATTACAAAGTGAGTATAGTGGTCTTTGTCGTATGCTTGCAGCATTGTGTCTATGCTTTGATAGTAATCCATTGCCAGATTGCGGTTTGAGAATTTCCTCACTCCAATCATTTGTTTTGTTATTGTAAAGAGTGTACTTGTTGTTTTGAGGTTTAAGTCGGCAAAATTAGTATCGTTGAACGCTTTGACCTTGTTTTCTATTTCTATTGCGTCCATTTTATCATCGTCAAACAGCAATACATAATAGTGTTGCATATCTTTGAACTTAAACATCAGCATTTCGGCATCGGCAATGTTGTCTTTGTCCTTATTTTCGACCTCTTTGTTCGCTTTGTCTTGCAAAGCCTCCTTGTCGCCTTGTGTTTCGGCTTTGTTTTTCGATGGTTTGTAAGTCAAATCTATCTTTCCGTCGGGATAGGCTGCCGCAAGGTGTTGCAGTTGTGCCTCCACAATCGGGGCAATCTCGCTTTCTGTATGGTTGTGAAGCAGAAGTGTCAAATCCATTGCAAGAGAGTCTATTCCGTAAAGTCGTCCTTTTGCCAAGGCTTCAACATATAGCAGTTTCGGAATGTAAGGCCCTATTTTCAAAGAGTCTCTTGCCTTTGCTCCCTCTGTCAATGTTTGAGAATAAAGGTCTTTCTGATAAAGAGAATATACGTTTGAGTACAATCTTTCGCCCAAAGAACCAGACCGATTGACCTCTTCCCAATACTCGGGGTTGCTTATCATCATCGCAAAGTCGCTCTCGGGATATTCGGTGAGTATTTTGTTTTTGTAGAAGTTGGAGTTTGGATACTGTCCCAAGACATCGTATATCTTATAAAGATGATATGATGAAGGCAATATGTTTTGGTGAGCAGGGAAACGGCGATGAAGTTCCAAAAAAGTCTCGATAGCTTTTCCCATGTTGCTCAATCCTTGGTAGTAAATGTAACCTGCCGAAAGCAAAGCGTCTGCAATCTCTTCGTTTGCGGCGTTTTTTGCCTCGTCAGTGAAAGGAATGTCCTTGGTATAGTATTCTTTGGTTTCGGGAGACGAAGGTTTGCTCTTGCCACTCTTGCCTGCGGTAGTGTCGGAGGGGTCTTTGCCCTCTTCTGCCAAAGAGTCCGTGTTCTCAAAGTCAAATTCGTCTTCTTTATGGCTCAATCTCCAGTTGTCGGCAAGCTCTCTGTCGCCCCAAATCCTTTTGAACTCTAACTGACCTATCTGAACGGTTGCATTATTGTAGAAATACCAATTCGATTGATTGGAGTTAAATTGGTCGTAACGGTTCATTGTCGCCATGCTTGCAGCCAATGCCTTTGCTTTTTGCTCCTCTTCTTCCTTTTCTTTCTTCTTTCGCTTGTATTCTTCGATGTAAGAGTTAATCCTTCTGTCGAGTTCTTCTTCGCTTAGCAGGCTCATGGCAATCAAACTGTCCCAACGCTCTACGCATCTGAGGTCTGTAACCAACTTGGTGAGAACTTTCTGCCGGCTTTCTATGTTTGCACGATTCGGATAGTCCTTAGACATTACCGAAAGGGCGGTATCGTAGTACATTTGTGCCTGTTCATACTTTTCAAGCACCGAAAAATAAGTGTCGGCAGCCCTTAGGGAAGAGATAATCTTCTGTTGCTTGTTCACTGTCGAAAGATGAACAGATTCTTCCCACTGATTGCAAGCCTTATCGACGTTTTTGTCTCTGAAATAAACCTCTCCCAAAGCATAGTATATTTGATCTTTGTATTCTGTGTTCTTCTTATCTTTTGCCATTTTCTCCAATCGGGAAATTATTGGCTTGCTGCTGCTCTTCTTTGGGTCGTAACACATTGCTATGTTGAGATTTGAAGCAAACTGCATCTCATAGTTTCCTGCTCGTTTGGCTGTCTTTTTGAAACATTTGGTCGCTCTGTCGTATTCGCCTGCCTCTTTGTAAATCTGACCTTCGATAAACATCAGACGAGTATTCAATTTGGGTTCAAAAATGGTGAATTTGCGTTTTTTGAAGTACTCTAACGCAAGGGCGTTTTTGCCTTGTGCAAGAGCGTTTTCGGCATATACGGTATATAGAAAGTTGTTTAGTTTCTTTGGAGCTTTGCCTTCTTCGATTTTGTTCTTCACTTGGTCAAGTAGAATGTCGCATTCGCTGTGCTTTTTGTTCATACAGTTGGTCAGAGCGAGCCAAATCATAGGCTCATACATCTCTTTTTTGTCTTTGTATTGCCCCATCAGGGCAGAGAAAGTGGCAGTCGCACTCTTGTAATCCTTTGCATAGAAGCAGGCTTTGCCAATCAGAAGGTATGCATCGTCGATTTGAGGATTTTTTTCTATGCCCGAAAATTTCATTGAGTGCTTTTGGATTACTTTGCTGCCTTTTTCGACAGCCCTGTCGGTGTTTGACTTGATTGCAGCGGCGTTTTCGACTGTTCCGAGCTTATAAACAGGGAGTATCTTGGTGAAGTCGTCCTTGTGATTTTGCTCCAAGGATTTTATTCCTTCCTTTAATGCCTGATTTCCGTTCCACCAAGCGTTGTAATGTGCGGTAATGCTGTGATATTGTCTGTTGAGCCACTTGTCTTTGCTCGTCGAACAAGCACAAAACAACACCACAACAGAACAAATCAAAGATATGTTTAGTATTTTCCTTTTCAAATCACAGCCTCTTTTTGGTTACTAACTTATAAATTGCAAATTTATTGGATTTATCCGAAAAAACAATCGAAAGGACACAAAAAACGAACTTTTTTCTCGCCTTATCCGAAATATATAGTATATTTGCACGCAGATTAAAAGCAAGATTTAACAATAAAATAGCAAGAAAAATGGCAAGAGTAAAAGCATTCAGAGGTTTGAGACCTCCGGTTGAGATAGCAGAACAGCTTGCTTCTCGCCCCTATGACGTAATGAACTCGGCAGAAGCACGAGTTGAGGCTGCAGGTAACCCTTATTCTCTTCTTCATGTAACGAAAGCGGAGATAGATTTGCCCGAGGGAACTGACGAACACTCAAAAGAGGTTTATGACAAGGTTGTTGAGAACTTCAATGCCTTCAAACAAAAAGGCTGGTTGGTAAAAGAGGACAGACCAAAGTTGTATATTTATGCCCAAACAATGGACGGACGTACTCAATACGGTATTGTGGGCTGTACTCACGTCGATGACTACTTCAACAACGTGATTAAAAAGCACGAGCTTACCCGTAAGGACAAAGAAGATGACCGAATGATTCACGTCAATATCACTAATGCAAACGTGGAACCGGTATTTTTCGCTTATCCTGCTCACAAAGAAATTGACCAAATTGTCGATAATATCGTAAAAAATCAAAAACCTGTTTATGATTTTGTCGCAAAAGAAGACGGATTTGGTCATACCTTCTGGGTGATTGAGGACGAGGCTGTGATAAAACGTATCGAAGAGATATTTGAAAAGGAAATCCCTGCACTATATGTTGCAGACGGACACCATAGAACAGCTGCTGCCGCAAGAGTTGGTCAGGAAAGAAGAGCTTCAAACCCAAATCATACCGGCAATGAGGAGTATAACTATTTCATGGCGGTGATTTTCCCTGACAATCAGTTGAAAATCATTGACTACAATCGTGTTGTGAAAGATTTGAATGGTCTTACCGAAGAACAATTCATCGAAAAGTTGAAAGATACTTTCGTTGTGGAGAAAGCAGGCAAGGAGATCTACAAACCAAGCAAGTTGCATGAGTTCTCAATGTACTTGGGAGGAGAGTGGTACAAGATGACAGCAAAAGAAGGTACTTACAACGATTCTGATCCTATCGGAGTGTTGGACGTAACCATACTTTCAAACAACGTTCTCGACAAAGTATTGGACATCAAAGACCTCAGAACATCAAAGAGAATTGACTTTGTAGGAGGTATCAGAGGATTGGGTGAATTGCAAAGACGTGTCGATAACGGCGAAATGAAAGTTGCTTTCGCATTGTACCCTGTTTCGATGCAACAACTTATAAACATTGCAGATTCAGGAAATATCATGCCGCCAAAAACAACATGGTTTGAACCAAAGTTGCGTTCCGGCTTGGTAATTCACGAGTTGATTTAGTTCTTTTTTTTACTTTTATCTTGATAATCCGCAGAATTGCTCACCACAAAAGATATTTCAATTTTTTCAAGGCGGGCGATTTTGCGGATTTTTTTGATTTTGTTGTTCAAAAAACACAGCTGTCATGGAGAGAATATTACGATTGATTGGTTTGATTGCTCTTGTTGCAATAGGATTGTGTGCTTGCGAGGGAGAGAATGCGGCTTTTGATGGTCTGCCGGGCTTGCAGGCTCCGGAAAATGGAGAATATGTTTGCTTGGATTTCAAAAATCTACAATGGAAAGCAGTAAAAGACCAAATGGGAAGCTGTTATGTCAAGACCAATTCTCCAAACCCTTTGTGGTATGACCTTGTCATCTGTACCGAAGACGTAACTGATTTTTCTATTGACTATTATCACCACTATTTGTTTCTTCATATCGATTTGGACAGCCTCGGCAGTGTGAAAAATCACCGAATTATTTATTACAAGAACAAGAATACCGAACGCAGTGGAGATTATGAACTATACCTTGTAAGTCTTGACGGAGAATTGTCAATAGTCAGAAAAGACGACAGACTTTCGGGAGTATTTGAGGGACGATTGCAAAATACTTCTCGCACCTCCGATGTGAGAAAGGGCAGGTTTGAGTTTCGCAATATTCCGATCGAAATAATAAATCAAGGCTCAAACGCAAGAATGGAGAAGTTTTTGCCGGAGCTTTGAACCGATTGATTTTCATTACTTTGCAAACGATTAAAATAAATCGGCGTTTTAGCACTCGCAAAACGCCGATTTATTTTGCCAAAACGCCAATCTATTTCAGCAGAACGGCGTTTTATTTTAACCCAATTTTCAAGATACTATCTTTCCGTCTTCGCAAGCAATCACTTTTGAGCGGAATTTGTCTATCACAATGTAATCATGGGTTGCCATAAGTACGGTTGTTCCGTGTTTTTTGTTGATTTGCATGAGTAGTTCAACAATTTCTTCGCTTGTTATAGGGTCGAGATTTCCTGTAGGTTCGTCTGCCAAAATCAGCTCGGGGTTGTTCACAATCGCTCTGGCGATTGACACTCGCTGCATTTCGCCTTCGCTCAAATCGCACGCCTGTTCTTCGGCTTTTTGCAGCAATCCCACATCGTCCAACGCCTGCAAAATTCTCTCTTTCATTGCTTGCTTGTCTTTCATTCCCGTCGCTCTCAGTACAAAAGCAAGATTGTCAAACACCGAGCGGTCTTTCAACAACTGAAAGTCTTGAAACACAATGCCGAGCTTGCGTCTGAGCATGGGGATTTGGGAACGCCTCATCTTGTTGAGGTCAAATCCGCACACTCTTGCAGCTCCTGCCTCAATCGGAATGTCGGCATAAATCGAGCGGAGCAGAGAACTCTTGCCCGAACCGGTCTTCCCAATCAGGTAAACAAACTCTCCCTTTTCGATTGTGAGGTTTATTCCTGTCAAAATCATTTTATCAAATGACAAATCGACATCTTCGTACTGTATGACGTATTGTTTTTCTTCCATGTGGAGTGAATATTTCTGAGGTTTGCTGATTTTTTTTGTCCTGCAAAGGTAATATTTTTTTCAAACAGCCGACTTTTTTCTTCGTTTTTTGTCTCTTTTTTGCTGTTCTGACCATAGCGACAGAACTCTTCTTTATTTGGATTTTTCAAGTCTTTGAACTCATTGCGGCTTGTATGTGATATTTTTTTTGTAACTTTGAAAAATCTTTTTCAAGCCGTCAGAGGATTTTGGAAAACGAGCTAATTAACAGATAATAAGCACAGAAAAAACAAAAGTAATTGTAAATAATAACACCAAAGAGAAGATGCAGACGATAATAATTTTGGATCACGGCTCTCAATACACACAGTTGATTGCACGAAAGGTAAGAGAATTGCACGTTTATTGCGAAATACACCCGTTTAACAAAGTTCCGGAGATTTCAAACGAAGTTATAGGAGTTATACTCAGCGGAAGCCCTTGCAGTGTGAGGGACGCCGATGCACCAAAGCCCGATTTGAGTTTCAAAGGCAAGCTGCCGGTGCTCGGAGTGTGTTATGGGGCTCAATATATGGTCAATGCCTTTGGAGGAAACGTGGTTGCAAGCAAGATAAGAGAGTACGGAAGAGCCAATCTGAGCTATGTGGACAGAGAATGCAAGCTGATGAGGGACGTACCTTTGAACTCGCAGGTGTGGATGAGCCACGGCGACACCATAGAGACCATGCCCGAAGGCTATAAAGTCATTTGCTCGACCGAAAGTGTCAAAAATGCAGGCTATAAGATTGAAGGTGAGGAGACTTACGCCATTCAGTTTCACCCCGAGGTCTATCACTCCAAAGATGGCTTGACAATACTTAAAAATTTTGTCGTAGGAGTGTGCGGAGCAAGGCAGGATTGGACAGAAGAATCCTATATTGAGACCACAATAGCAAACCTAAGAGAACAGCTTCAAGAAGACAAAGTGGTGTTGGGCTTGAGCGGAGGAGTGGATTCGTCTGTTGCGGCAATGCTTCTTCACAAAGCCATAGGAAACAAGCTGAACTGCATATTTGTAGATAACGGATTGTTGAGAAAAGACGAGTTTGAGAGTGTCTTAAACTCCTACAAAGGAATGGGACTGAACGTTATAGGAGTAGATGCCAAGGATATATTTTACAAAGCCCTCGAAGGATTGACCGATCCTGAGAAAAAACGAAAGGCAATCGGAAAAACCTTCATTGATGTGTTTGATTCGGAAGCCGGAAAGCTCACCGATGTCAAATGGTTGGCACAAGGCACGATTTATCCCGATGTGATAGAGAGTTGCAGCGTCAAAGGACCGAGCGTAACAATCAAGTCGCATCACAATGTGGGCGGTCTGCCCGACTATATGAAGCTCAAATTGGTCGAACCTTTGCGTTCGCTCTTCAAAGATGAGGTCAGACGTGTGGGAAAGGCATTGGGGCTTAAAGACGAGTTGCTCAAACGACACCCATTCCCCGGTCCGGGACTTGCAATCAGAATATTGGGTGAAGTAACTGCCGAAAAAGTGAAAGTACTTCAAGAAGTTGATGATATTTTTATTTCAAATCTCAAATCGGAAGGACTTTACGACAAAGTTTGGCAGGCGGGTGCGATTTTGCTTCCGATACAATCGGTTGGCGTAATGGGAGATGAGAGAACGTATGAGAGAGTTGTGGCTCTCAGAGCAGTGGAATCGGTCGATGGAATGACAGCCGACTGGTCTCATCTGCCATACGAATTTCTTGCAAAGGTGTCAAACGAGATTATCAACAAGGTTAAGGGCGTAAACAGAGTATGTTATGACATCAGCTCTAAACCGCCTGCAACCATAGAGTGGGAATAGTGGTTTAATTTTCGGTTGTTGAATTATGAAACACACATTTTGTTACATACTTTTCATACTGATGTCATTGCAGTTCTTTGTTTTGTCGGCACAAAACAAAGAACTTGACGATGATGTTACCGTAGGACTTCACAGAGTGGAGCAGGGTGAGACTTTGTATAGGATTTCGAGAAATTTCTTCCTTACAGAAAAAGACATAATGGAAGTAAACATAGGCTTGACAGCCGAAAACCTCAAAGCAGGACAGCTGATAAAAATCCCGATAACCACAAGGAACAAAGATAAGTTCACCTCCGAGCGTTCAAATTCGGTAACCGAAGTTCAAAACGAAACCTTTGTCGTTCACAAACACCCGAAACAAAAACTCCAAAAATCGACAAAACTCAACATAGCATTGATGTTGCCGCTCAACTACGAAGAGATAGACAAGCTGACTTTCACAAAATTCAATATAGATGAGAAAAAACGGCAGAGATACAAGTGCTTTGAATACATAAACTTCTATGAGGGAGCGAGAATTGCCTTGGACGTATTGGAAAAGGAAGGATACAACATCGAATGCTTTGTTTACGATGTGGGAGAAAACGATACTGAGAAAATGCATGAGGCTTTGAGTTCTTCGGAAATGAAAGACATGGATTTGATTGTGCCATTGGTTTTCAAAAATCCTTTTGCCATTGCGGCAGACTTTGCAAAAGCAAACAAAATCCCTATTGTCAATCCTATGAGTTCCGACATAGGAATTTTGCAAAACAATTACACTTTCAAAATTCAGCCTTCTGCCGCAGCAGAAGTGGAAACCGTTGTACGTTATATTCGTTCCAAACATTCAGATGACAACATTATTATAATACATGACAACAGAGCGAGCATCAAACCCTCGGTCGATTATTATGAGCAGCTGCTTTCCAAAAGCACAATGATGTGGACGATAATGGACTACAACAAATATGCAAACAAACTGACGAGCAAAATATCCACAACCAAGAATAATGTGGTTATAAGCCTTGTCGCTTCCGACGGAAAGAGCGAAGCCGAAACCTTTGCCAAGAGACTGCTTTCTGTTCTCTCGTCCAAGAAAGGTGCTAAGATAACTCTGTTTGGCGATTATTCATGGTGTGAGTTCAACTCTTTGGATTTTGAACTCCTCGAGAAGTTTGATTTCCATTTTACCTTGAGCTATCTGAACGATTACAGCAATGCCAATTTCGTAAACTTCGTCAAGTTGTTCCGAAAGCACTTTAAGACCGAGCCGGACAAGTTTTATGCAGCCTTGGGATACGATATAATCACTTATTTCGTTCATAGTTTGATTGAAAACGGCGTAGATTTTATGGAAACTCCCAACATCTCAAACCAAAACAGCATGATAAATCCGTACTATTTTGAAAGACCGGATGAAACTCGCGGATACCAAAACAAAAGAACAGTTGTGTATAAGATTGATGACTACAAAATAAAATCAGTGGGAAGATAGATAGGAGATGAAGCAGAAAATAGCAGCATTTTTTCTTTTTTTGATTGTTCAATTTGCAGCATTGGCTCAGCAAGACGAATATGTGTCGCAACCTGTGTTTGATTTAAACCTTTCGGGTTACGAATTGAAAAGTTTTGACTTTGCAAACAAACCCTCAAAAGACACTCTTCTGTATTACGAAGCAGAAAACGACAAAGGTTCGTCGGCAAGGGTGATACTCAATCTTTCGACCCTCAATCGTGAAGAGGTAACAATAGATTGGCAACACTACTGTGGTGCAACCAAAAAGTCTTCATGGGTTGTCAAGTTGCAATACCGGATTTCGGAAAGCGGAGAATGGATTGATGTAAAGGACTCTCGTTCTCGCAACTGCGAGTTTTATACCGGCAAAAGAGCCTCTACACGAAATTTTTCGAAAATTGTTCTTCCTCAAGAGTGTAACAATCGACCTCTTGTGCAACTTTCGTGGAAGCTGAGCAGGGTAAAAGGCAGGGGAGTTGCACCAAAAATTCAGACAAGGAACATAAAAATCAGCTCTCTTGCAGACCCTTACAACGGAGTGCCTGCTTCTGTGCATATTTCTCGCACAAGCGACAAACGCAATGCAAGTGTAGAAAAACTAAACTTCAATCACATACCATTGCCATACACTTATCCGGAAACAATACGTCTGAAAGTCGAAGGTAAGTGCCTTCGCGAAGATGTGAGCTTTGAAATCACCGGTACAGATAAGGCGTTCTTCTCTGTCGATAAGAAATCTGTCGATGCGAGAAAAGCTCCAAAAAACATCACAATCTCTTATGCTCCGAAGAAGGAGGGCGTTCACAAGGCTGTGTTGAAACTTAAGACACGCCGTTTGCCGCAAGAGATTACCATTCCGCTTGAAGGTTCGTGTGCAAAGGCTTCAGATATTCTGGCGAACCACATAAAAAACGAACCTCTGACCGACAAAGAAGTAACATTCGTTGCAGGAGTGTTCTCAAACAAAGATTACCAATTTTCGATGAAGCTCCCACACAAATCGGACGAGCCTTTCTCAGAACCAAAAGCCGACAAGAAAACAAACATATCGCTTATATATAAATGGTATAGGGACAATGTGTGCCTTATGAGCATGAAAGATAATGTCAAAACGTCTGACTATTGTGTTCCCTTACAGTCTCCTCAAACTGCCAACAAGATAGAGATTAGCATAGAGAACCCCGATGAGGTAGAAATATCAGATTTATATTTTGGTTTCCCGAAAGCAAAACGCATGATAGCCTCAGGAAATTGGGATAATCCAGACTTGTGGTTGCCAAAGGGCGAACCAAATATGGAAGATGTCGTATTTATCGAAGATAGTTTGAAAGTAAAGGTTACAACCGACGTTGTGTGTTCCATGCTTGTGCTTGGAGACAATGTAAACATTGACATAAATGCAGGAAAGATGTTCTACGTTTCGGGAGACATCATTTACGGCAAGCAATCCTACTTTTCCGTTCACCAAAACCTTCTTCCCGAACGATGGAACTATATTTCCTCACCGGTAAATCAAGCAAGAGCATTGGTATATTCGATGAGAAAAAGTGGAAACGAAACTTGGCTGATGAAATACAACACAGGTGTTGTGAGCAAACACGGAGATAATTGGAGCGAATACCTTGTCGATCCAAATTTGATACTCTCTCCGGGTGTGGGATATGCGGTTTACACTCACGATGCTTTGGATGTGAAGTACGAAGGCATACTTTGTAACAGCAAAACTACGGTTGCTCTGACCATGAAGAACAATGATCGTTGGAACTTGGTGGGTAATCCTTTTACGGCACCACTCAGCACAAAAAGATTGTTCGATGACATCGATACAAAGATACAAGGCAATGCCATATTTTTGTTTGACAGAGAGAACTTGGTATATAATCCTGTCATAGTCGATGAAAACGAAGATGTAATGATACCTTCTTTGGAGAGCTTTTTTGTTGAGACTATGCAAGACGGCACTGAGATTACTTTTAAGAGACAACACCAATACATTCCAAAGAGTGGTACAGGCTCGAAAGTCAATCGCAACTACCTTTCGCTCTCGGCAAACATAGGTTCTCGGCAACAATATGCTCTTTTGGGCATGATAGAAGATGCAAAGTACGGTTTTGACGAATATGATGCACACAAGATGTTCGGAATAAGCGAACAAATGCCCGAAATCTACTTTATAGTGGACTCAGAAGAACTTTCGGTTAATACATTCCCCGATTATCCTGCCGCTTTCGACATAGGATTGTATATAGGAGAGGCAAATAGGGTCAGCTTGCGGCTTGATAATCTTTCGGTAATTCCGAAAAACGTCAGCATAATCTTGGAAGACAAATATAAAAACAAGTTCTATGACTTTTGTGTGCCGAATAACTTAAGTTTCGATTTGGAAAGCGGAACGACAAACGACAGATTTAGGATTTATTTCAACAAAGCCATAAACATATACGAGATACACTCAGAATATTCCGGCATATATCTGTGGAGCGATACCAATCGGATAATGGCATACTCCGACGGAGTTCACAATCTCCAAAAAGTAAGGGTTTACGATAAGAATAAACGTCTTGTAGGCGAACAAGAATTTAATTCAAACGTTCTTGTATTTAATCAAAACATAGAAAAAGGACGCTACACTGTCGATATATTGGTCGAAGATGTCTGGATTAAGGACTTTATTGTCGAAGTCAGATGATAAAAAGTAAAAATAGTTACAAGAAAATGAAAATATCGGTGAGGTTGTCAGGTGTGTTGGTCGCATTTTTGATTTTTTCATGCCAAGTATATGCACAATCAAATGCCATAAACAAGTTGTTGAACAAAAAGGAGTACGAAGCAGCCTTTGAGAAGATTACTTCGGCTTATAAGGACACCAACGACTTGGAGCGGACGGAGCTTATGTTCAAATACTATTCGGCTGTTGATAATCCGTCTTTTAATTCTTGTTTGGCATATAGTTATGCCAATAGATATAATCTTCAAACTGCGGGAGACAAGATTGAACTCGACGACTTTGTTCGCACAAGTCTCGATATTGCTTTTAAGTCGGGCAGTATTGAAGAGCTTGAACAATTTATCGAATGCTTCAAAGAACAAACCACCTACGTCAAAGAAGCCATGCGATTGGTCGAACAACTTGCCTTTGAGCAAGCAAGCATGGAAGGAACTCTTGAAGCCTTTGAACGGTACGTTGAAAAATATCCTGCTTCGTTGCAAAGCAGCCTTGCAAAGCAAAATATAGACAAGTTGATTGTGGAACAAATTTTGGAAAGCGACGATTTGCAGACTCTCAGAGACTTTGCAGCCTCAAGCAACAACAAACAACATGTTTCCAAAGCCAAGGCTAAAATTGAGAAACTGATGTTTTCCAAAGCTCTCGAAACCAATACCGCCGAGGCTTACAAAGAATACCTTTCGGAATATCCCGAAGGCTCATACCACAAGTTGGCAAAGCAACGCATGGAAGAAGTCTTGTACAACTCGGCAACCAAAAACGGCAACATTATCGCCATGTCTGACTTTGTAAAGCACAACAAAAATCACCCTCAGTGGTATTCTGTTCTGGAACAGCTCAAACAGAAGACCTTTTCACAACTTTCACTTGTCGGAATGCAGACTATAATGGAAGCAGAGAGCGATGAGACATTGTTGAACAAGTTTGCAAACCTATATCTTGCCGATACAAGAAAGCAGGTTGCCGACACACTTCTTGCATACTTCCCTTCTCTTTCGGGAAGCTCCGCTGTGCAGAAAGCAGACAAGGTGAGAAAAAACATAGAGACCCTTTTGTCAAAACAAACTATAACTTCCGACGACTTCAAAGCCAACCACAACCTTTTTTATCAAAAAGGCAACATTCAATCATTCTCTTTGGTGATGCACTACATAGAAACTATGAAGTCAAACAAGGCTTTCAATAAGCAAGTCTATTCTTCACTCACTCTCGCTTTGCAACAATCAGAATGGCTTCCTCTTTTTGTGCAGTCAAAGAGCCTTCCTCCTTCAAGAGAGCTGAAAGCCAATTCAGAAGAGCTTATTTTTACACGTTCAAACAGAGGTTTCTGTTATGAAAGCAGCCATGATAACAACGACATATTTCGTCTTGAACAAAATAACAGAGGCGAAACCGACACTATACTGCTTCCTTGTCCTATCAACACCCGATACAACGAAACCAATCCTGTGCTTTCTCCTGACAAAAAGACGCTCTATTTCTCCTCAAATGCGGGAGTGAATTACGGAGGCTTGGATATATACGTTTCACATCGTGAGAACGAGCAACAATGGGATAATTGGAGCGAACCTATTTTGCTCGGAGCAGAGGTAAATACCAAAGGAGATGATATTGTTTTGGAAGCGGACGAAAAGGAAATAGTAGTTCGCAGCGGTAAAACCGAAGAGACAAAAATTATCAGCTTTGAAACAGAACCTGCATTCATAGACGGATACCTTTTGGATCAAAGCGGAAGATTTTTGAAAGGCGAAGTACTCATTTTAGACTCCCTTACACTCGACACACTCTTTATCACACACAGCAACGACAAAGGATACTTTGCATATTTCAAGCCGGACCAACCCTATATTTTACACTCGCAGATGCAAAACCACATTCATTTCTTCTCAAACGACCTTTCTCAAATCGTAGTCAGGAGCATAGACGACCTTATATCCACAAAAAAACTCTGTATTGTCGAAACTCCCTTTGAACATAAGAAAAGGAACAAACTATCCGACAGAGGAAGAAGAAATTTGGAGTATTTTGCCAAAAGCGTCAAGAACATGAATTACACCATAACCATTTCGGTTCACATTCACAGCGAAGAAAAACCTGAAAAGGCTGCTGCGATTGCCTCCCAACAAGCCGATTTGCTCGCCAACTTTTTGATTAAGCATGGTATTGCCAAAAATAAAATCATTGTTGTAGGTTATGGAAGCGATAGTCCGCTCATTGGCTGGGAGGGAAAGGACAGAATAGAAATAGGTTTTCTGAATAATTGATTTTCAAAGACTTGAAACGTTGTTTCTAACTCTTCGTTTCGTTGGAATAAAACGCCGTTTTATTTTGCCAAAACGGCGTTTTATTTTAATGACTCTTCGTTTTGTTTTTATTAACTCTTCTTTCTGCTTTTTTGCAACAAAAAAAGGTGTGATTGCACAGTAGGAAGGAGAATTGTTTCTTTAAGGATTGGCTGTTTCAAATAATATTTCTATCTTTGCAATCGGAAAACATTATGAATATACAGACAACTATTGAGAAGCCGTTTGAAATATCGGGTAAAGGACTGCACACAGGTAAGAAAGTGAAAGTGCGTCTCTTGCCTGCCGAAGATGATTTTGGCATACGTTTCAAACGCATTGACTTGGAAAATACTCCATACGTGGAGGCAGATGCACGCCTTGTGGGTGATACTTCAAGAGGTACAAGTTTGGAACAAAACGGCGTGAGAGTGTGTACGATAGAACACCTCATGGCAGCCCTTTTTGCAACAGAGATTGACAATGTTGAGGTAGAATTGGACGCCGAAGAAGTGCCAATTCTTGACGGCAGTTCTCGTTTGTGGGTTGAGGGAATAAGAAAAAGCGGAATTGCAACCCTCACAAAGCCGAGAAAGTACTTTGAATTGAAAGAACCTATCTCATACAGCGAACCTGAAAGCGGCATTGAGCTGCTTGCACTGCCATACGATGGTTTTAAGGTCGATTTGTATATAGAGTTTGCATCAAAAGTTGTCGGTTCGCAGTCGGCAGTTCTCGATTCATTATCTGAATTTGAGCATTATTTTGCTTCTTGCAGGACGTTCGTATTTTTGAGCGAGATTGAGCAGCTCTTGAAACTCAATCTTATCAAAGGAGGAGACCTTGACAATGCCATAATATTTGCAGACAAGGTTTTGGAGCAAAGTCAGATTGACTATCTTGCGGAAGTTTTTTCGATGAATGCGGACAATATAAAAGTTGAAAACGGAGTTTTGAACAACGTATGCCGGAAGTATGACAACGAACCTGCAAGACACAAGCTTTTGGACTTTATCGGCGATATTGCATTGGTCGGTCGGCACATCAAGGCAAGGTTTATCGTTCGTAAACCCGGACACAGAGTTAATAATCAGTTGGCAAGAAAAATAAAAAACACTATGGAAGATACAAAGAAAGCACCTTTTTATGACCCGAACAAAGCACCTGTGTATGACATCAAGGCAATCAAGCAACACCTTCCTCATCGTTTTCCGATGTTACTTGTAGATAAGATTATCGAAATTGGCGACGACTATGTGGTAGGCTTGAAAAACGTAACGGGCAACGAAGATTTCTTCAACGGACACTTCCCCGAAGAACCGGTAATGCCCGGAGTGTTGGTTGTGGAAGCCTTGGGACAGACAGGAGGAATGCTTGCACTCAAAGATGTTGAAGACCCCGAAGAATACAGCACATATTTCATGAAGTTTGAAGAAGTGAAGTTCAGAGACAAGGTCGTTCCGGGAGACACATTGTTACTAAAACTCCAACTTGTAGAGCCAATCCGCAGGGGAATTGTAAAGATGAGGGGAACAGCTTACGTCGGCAGCAAAGTTGTCGTTGAAGCTGTAATGATGGCAATGATTACTAAAACGAAAAAATAGCAATCCATGAATGCACAACTCTCATTCGTAAGCCCTGAGGCAAAGATTGGCAGAAATGTAAAGATAGAACCTTTTGCCGTTATTTACGAAGATGTGGAGATTGGGGACGATTGTCAGATTGGTCCTCATGTAACGATCTATCCGGGTGCGAGAATAGGAAAGGGATGTAAGATTTTTCCGGGAGCAAGCATTGCAGCTATTCCGCAAGACTTGAAGTTTGCAGGAGAATACACCACTTGCGAAATCGGAGACAACAATATAATAAGGGAGTTCGTAACAATCAATCGCGGAACAGCCGCAAGCGGCAAGACAGTTGTGGGAAACAATAACCTTATTATGGCATACGCTCACATAGCTCATGATTGTGTTGTGGGAAATAATTGTATCCTTGCAAACGCCGCAACACTTGCAGGACATATTCTTATTGATGATTTTGCAATCATAGGAGGACAATCTGCTATTCACCAGTTTACGCGAATTGGAAAACACGTCATTCTCATGGGAGGTTCGCTTGTCGATAAGGATATACCACCCTACGTCAAGGGAGGCAAATTTCCTGTTTCCTATTGCGGAATAAACTCTGTGGGCTTGTCAAGAAGAGGATTTTCTCAGCAGACAATAAATAATATTCAGTCGCTCTATCGTATTGTTTTTCAGAGTGGATTGACATATACTAACGCTCTTGAGGAGTTGAAAAAGCAACCGCAGTCGCCCGAAAGAGATGAAATAATCGAATTTATGTCTTCGGCAGAACGCGGATTGATGAAAGGATTCGTTTCGGTAAGAAAGTAATATATTCTTTGAAAATCCTGAGCAGGGACAGAAGGAAATGCAGCAAACAGAACTCTGTCCTTGCTTTTTTGTATGTTTATAAATAAGACAGAAAGCCATGATAACTTGCGATGATGCGATAATTGAGAAGATGATTCTTCACAAAGTAGGAAACAAAGTGAACAACGAACCACTCAAACTTTCACAGTCAGAATTTGCATTACACGGAGAAATAAGCAACATTTTGATAAAGTACTTCACAAACGGGTTTCGCTCTCCGATTACCTATCGTTTGGCAGGAGAGAGCGGCATAGAAGGTAACCGAGTGGGCAAGGCAGCAAAAGCCATATTTGAAGACCATGGAGAATTATACTCTCAGAGCGTGGAGATTGCAAAGTATCTTTACGAGGTTTCGGAACATCCGAATATCAAATCGGGAGAATTGTATGTTGTTTTGCTAAATTGTTGCTTTGTTGAGGGAGAAACGGTTGATGCTTTGGGAATTTTTAAGTCCGAAAACAGAGAAACTTATCTTAAAGTCTTTCCCAAAGAGGAGGGCTTTGATATCGAAAGCGACAGTGGTATCAATATCAATAAATTGGACAAAGGTTGCATAATATATAACAAGGAATCTGAGGAGGGATTTGTCGCACAAGTTGTAGATATGTCGAACAGAGGCAATGAAGCAGCTTTTTGGACAGATAACTTCCTTGGTTTGGAACAAAGACAAGACGCCTACTTCAATACACAACACACTATAGAAATGTGCAAAGGCTTTGTTGCGGACTACCTTCCGAAGGAATATGAAATGAACAAAGCAGACCAGGCGGACTTTCTTGCCAAGACGGCAGAGTTTATGAAAGAATACAATCAATTTGACATCGACAGATTTGGAGATGAGGTCATGGAAGACGAAGGATTGAAGCAATCGTTCAAAGATTACAAACAACAATATGAACGGGACTTCAATATAGACTTGGCAGACAACTTTACGCTTGACGAAGCCGCTTTCCGAAAAGGCAAACGACACTTTCGTTCTATTTTGAAGTTAGATAAAAATTTCACAATCTACATTCACGGAGCAAGAAACCTTGTAGAACAAGGCGAAGACGAAGAAACAGGCAAGAAATATTACAAATTTTTGTACGACAACGAAGCATAAAGCCGCCAAAAACTCAAAAATGAACAAACCGATGGTCGTTATGTTGTTTTTGAAAGGCGTTTTTTTCTGATTGTAACAGCAATTTGAGAAAAAATGGCTATCTTTGCAGTCGATTTATAATAGGAACTAAAAAACAAAGGAGAGAATTATGTCTCAGATTATAGGAATTCATTCAAGACAAATCCTCGATTCAAGAGGAAATCCTACAGTAGAAGTTGAAGTTTATACAGAAGCAGGAGCATTCGGAAGAGCAGCAGTACCTTCGGGAGCATCAACAGGTGTTCACGAGGCTTGCGAGTTAAGAGACGGAGACAAGAACTACTTTTTGGGAAAAGGAGTTTTGCAGGCAGTGAAAAATGTAAACACTGTTTTGGCAGAAGAGTTGGTTGGAATGCAAGTTACAGAGCAAGGAGCCATTGATGTCAAAATGATAGAAATTGACGGTACGGAGAACAAGGGAAAGATAGGAGCCAATGCCATTTTGGGCGTTTCTTTGGCTTGTGCCAAAGCAGCTGCAATGGAAACAGGACAAGAGCTTTTCAGATATGTGGGAGGAGTTAATGCAAACACCCTTCCGATACCGATGATGAACATATTAAACGGAGGTTCTCATGCAGATAACAGTATAGACTTCCAAGAATTTATGGTGATGCCGGTTGGTGCAGAGTGCTTCTCGCAGGCTTTGCAAATGGGAGCGGAAGTATTCCACAATTTGAAGAGCGTTTTGAAATCAAAAGGCTACTCTACAAACGTCGGAGACGAAGGAGGATTTGCTCCAAACCTCGGATCAAATGAAGAAGCAATCGAAGTAATATTGACAGCAATCGAAAAAGCAGGATACAAACCCGGCAAAGATGTTTATATCGCCCTTGACCCAGCATCAAGCGAGTATTATATCCCGGAAGAAAACGTATATCATTTGCACAAATCGACAGGAGACAAACTTACTCCGGAACAAATGGTTGCTTATTGGAAAGAATGGGTGAACAAATACCCTATCATCTCGATTGAAGACGCAATGGCAGAAGACGATTGGACAGGTTGGAAAGCCTTGACCGAACAGTTGGGACAAAAAATCCAATTGGTTGGAGATGATTTGTTTGTTACCAACCCTGCACGTTTGAGAATGGGTATAGAAAAAGACGTTGCAAACTCTATTTTGGTCAAGGTAAACCAAATAGGTTCGCTCACCGAAACAATCAATGCCGTAAACCTTGCGTACAGAAACGGATATACGGCAGTGATGAGCCACCGCAGCGGCGAAACAGAAGACACTACCATTGCAGACTTGGCAGTAGCTTTGAACACAGGACAAATCAAAACAGGTTCTGCATCAAGAACTGACCGCATTTGCAAATACAACCAACTATTGAGAATAGAAGAAATGTTGGGCGACCAAGCCGTTTATTTGGGAAGTAATTTCAAGTTTGCGAGATAATAATTTGCAGCTTCGGAACAAAAAAACGCTCAAAAGTTTTGTCAATTCAACAGAAATTGCGAACTTTGCAGCCCGAAAATAGCAAAAAGAATAATAATATAATAAGGTATAGAGATGTCAAAAATTTGTGAGATTACAGGAAAGAGAGCAATTACAGGAAACAGAGTCTCTCACTCAAACATTAAGACCAAGAGAAGATTCTATCCAAATTTGCAAATGAAGAAGTTCTATATTCCTGAGGAAGATATGTGGGTAACTTTGAAAGTATCTGCAGCAGGAATGAGAACAATCAATAAGAAAGGCATAATGGCTTGTCTTAACAATTCTATCGAAAAAGGAATTATCAAGTTCTGATAAATCACATTACAAAGAATAGAAACGGGAGTTTGAATTAAACAATCAAGCTCCCGTTCTGTTAATTTGGCAAGATGTACAGCTTTGATACTTATATAAGAGTTGAATATGTCGATACAGACAAAATGGGAGTTGTTCACAATAGCAACTATTTTCGTTATTTTGAACGCGCTCGCTGTGAGACAATGAGAGATATAGGTGTCAATTATAAAGACATTGAAGCTGCCGGACTGATAATGCCGGTCATTGAACAATATGCAAAGTATATTTCGCCGGCATATTATGACGATTTATTGATTGTAAGAACAACAATAAGCGATTTTCCAAGTGTGAGAATGCGTTTTGATTATCAAGTTTTGAAACGGCAAAATGAAGTTGAAAAGCTTTTGTGTCAGGGTTTTAACGTACTTGCTTTCATGAAACCGGGCGGCACAAGACCGCAACCTTGTCCCGAATGGGTGATGGAAAAATTGCATAGAGTTTTGTAGGTAAGAAAAAAATGTATATCTTTGCACTCGCAATTTAAGTTAAACAAATTACTAACAACAAAAAAACAGAAAGAGGTATTAAGTATGATTATTGTTCCAATTAAAGAAGGCGAGAACATCGAAAGAGCTCTCAAAAAATTGAAGAGAAAGTTTGAAAAAACAGGTGTGGTAAAAGAGTTGAGAAATCGACAAAAGTTTACCAAGCCTTCTGTTGTGGCAAGAGATCGTAAGCTGAAAGCAATCTATATCCAGAAGTTGCAGCAGCAAGCAATGGATAAGTAGTTTTCGCAAAAAAAAGAAGAGGCTTGCAACAACATTGTAAGCCTCTTTTCGTTATGAGAATATAGAACTTTAAGTTACTATTGATATGAATGTAGATAAGTTTGTAGAGTTTTTGAAGAGCGAGAAAAGGTATTCACCTCACACGATATTAGCCTATACTGCAGACATAGCCCAATTTGAAGAATGTTCAAAAAGAGAATGCGGAGTTACGGACGAGAATGATGTTACAGCTCCAATGATAAGAATTTGGCTTGTTGAATTGAAAGAAAGAGGAGTGTCAAACCGCAGTATAGGACGAAAAGTTGCAAGTTTGAGAACCTACTTCAACTTTCTGGACAGAGCAGGGCTTATCGAGAATAACCCTATGCTTAAAATTGTTGCTCCAAAGGTAACACGCAAAAATCCGAGCGTGGTATTGACTGATGAAATGGAGCGAGTGTTGGCAGAGAAACAACAAGATACAAGTTTCATCGGAGTGAGGGACAGTTTGATTTTGGAATTGCTTTATGCCACAGGCATGAGACAAGCCGAAATGTTGGAAGTTGAGGAAGGCGACATAGACTATGAAGCGCAAGAAATACGAATACAAGGCAAGGGAAGAAAAGAAAGAATAGTTCCTGTCAGCCCTGTGCTTTTGGACAGAATAAAGGAGTATATCGAAAGAAAGCACGCTCTTAATTCCAAAACGCCTAAGCTCTTTGTCAATAGAAGATATGAACCGATGAGTAAGAAGCAACTCTATACTATGGTGTGCAAAGAAATGGAAGCCATAACCTCTTCGGTACAACATTCTCCTCACGTTTTGAGGCATAGTTTTGCGACAAACACTCTGTCTGAGGGAGCTGATATTTCTTCAATCAAGGAAATGTTGGGGCATTCGTCCCTTGCAGCAACGCAAGTTTATACCCATACGACTATTGAGGAATTGAAAAAAGCCTATAAGTTGGCACACCCGAGAGCGGACGAAGGGTACGAAACTCCAAAGGAAGCAATCGAAAAGAAAGAAGAGTAGAAACAGAGCAGGAAGCATTCGTCAGAAAGCAAGATAGTACAAGGGACAAGGCAATAAAACGACATTTTATCTGTATAAACCATAAATAAAGGAGGTTAATTATGAAAGTAGTTCTTAATGCAGTGAAGTTCACACCTGACGAGAAATTACAAAACTTTGTAAACGACAAGGTGGGCAAGATTGAGAGACTTTTGCCCGAGGCATTGCAGGCAGATGTAAGCCTAAAAGTCGATAAGCCGGAGACGAACAACAACAAGATAGCCGAAATTAGGTTAGTTGTCAGAGGAAAAGACTTGTTTGTAACCAAGCAGGCAGACAGCTTTGAAGAAGCAGTGATGTTGTCGATTGATGCTCTGAAAACACAGATAGACAAGTTTAAGGAAAAGAAGTAAACATTGTTTTCAAGTTTCATACACAAAGGCGGATTTCTTAGTGAAGTCCGCCTATTTTTTGTGCTTTCCAAACTTTCAAATAACTGCATTTGGGGTTCAGTAGAAAGTTTGCCAGAAAACGGATCAGTAGAAAATTAGTGTGGACAAGCGAATAGTTTTGCGATACGGAAGAGGAAGAATTTTGCAAAACAATGCACGGCTTTCGCTTTCCCCTACATGGCGAAACTCAGCCCCTGTGTGTCGCTTCGCTTTACGTGAGGGTTGTGTGCAGGTTTCAATAACATTGTTTTATTACTCCCTACTTTCAGACTAAATAGCTTCAAGACATAACGGAATTATTCTTTTTCTCTATATCTTCGGGCTGAAAGCCCAAAAGCACATAGCTCGGGGTAGAGCGTCAGCTACGCCCAGAGGTAGTAATATCATAGAATAGCCGCACAGCAAGAGCAAAAGCATTACTTCGCTATTTACTTGCGGAATGCGATTTTTCTAAACTATCGAATAAAATTTGCACGGTTAAGGTAAAAATTCATATCTTTGCAAATTGAAAACCTACAAAAAGAAAGGAGACAAAGGAACAGAAAGAAAAAACATCAGAATTAACACATTTTTATTAGACATATAAAAGCGTTTTTGCTTATACATTAGTTTCATGGAACCTGGACAGTTCTTAAAGTTATTCTAAGTAAAGCAGTAAACGCTCACGATTGCTATCGTGGGCTTTGCTTATTTGAATAACTTAGGTAGTCCAGGACCTCATGAAACGAATAAGGAAATAAAGTCCCACGACTTTTTTTATGTCTGCACATCAAGAAAAAATCAAAAGAAATACAATCGTCTTGGGGACTTGGGCGGAGATAAAAAAGAACAGAAAAAATGAAAATTCAAAACTTCGGCAAGCCACTGAGCCGATTGATAACCATGGTGGCAATATGTATGCTCTCGCTTCATTCAATGGCATACGACTTTTCCTATACCTATCAAGGAAAAACACTTTACTACAACATTACATCGGATAATACCGTCGAGGTAACGTATTATTCATCGGATAACTATTTTCAAAATAATAATTATGTGAGCGGCGATGTTGTCATTCCAAGTTCTGTTACCAACAATGATGAAACGTATATCGTTATTTCTATTGGTAATTATGCATTCAGCAAATGTAATGACTTGTTTTCTGTTACCATTCCGGAAAGTGTTACTATTATTGGGGACTATGCGTTTGATTTTTGCAGTGACTTGTTTTTTGTTACTATTCCGGAAAGTGTTACTACTATTGGGAGATATGTGTTTAGAGCTTGTAGCGAATTGACTTCTGTTACTATTCCTAAAAGTGTTACCACTATTGGGAATAGTGCATTTGCTAATTGCAGCAATTTGACTAATCTTAGGTTTAATGCAAAAAACTGTAGTGATTTTAGTTCAGATGCGAATGAACACCCATTTTCTTCTTGCCCGATTGCTACAATCAACATTGTCGATAGTGTACAAAGCATACCTGCGAACTTTGCAAGAGGTCTCAGTGGATTGACTTCTGTTACTATCGGTAATAAGGTTACAACTATTGGCGATAGTGCATTTTGGAATTGTTCAAGTTTAAGTACTCTCAACTTTAATGCAATAAACTGTGGTGATTTTAGTTCAGATGTGAATGAACACCCATTTTATTCTTGTCCTATTGTTACAATCAATATTGGCGATAGTGTACAAAGAATACCTGCGAACTTTGCATATAGTATTAGCAGTTTGGCTTCTGTTACTATTGGCAGCAATGTTACAGCCATTGGCGATAGTGCATTTTGGAATTGTTCAAGTTTAAGTACGCTCAACTTTAATGCAATAAATTGCGATGATTTTAGTTCCGATGCGAATGAACACCCATTTTCTTCTTGTCCAATTGTTACAATCAATATTGGTGACAGCGTACAAAGAATACCTGCGAACTTTGCATATAGTATTAACAGTTTGGCTTCTGTTACTATTGGTAACAGTGTTACAGCTATTGGTGATAGAGCATTTTGGAATTGTTCAAGTTTAAGTACGCTCAACTTTAATGCAATAAACTGTAGTGATTTTAGTTCCGATGAAAATAATTACCCATTTTCATCTTGTCCAATTACTATAATCAACATTGGCGATAGTGTACAAAGAATACCTGCAAACTTTGCATATAATCTTGATAGCTTGACTTCGATTAGAATTCCTAATAATGTGATTTCTATCGGAGAAATGGCGTTTGCTGATTGCAGTAGTTTGGGTACTCTTAGGTTTAATGCTACAAATTGTGCTGATTTTAGTTCCGATGAAAATAATTACCCATTTTCCTCTTGTCCAATTACTATAATCAATATTGGAGATAGTGTACAAAGAATACCTGCAAACTTTGCCTATAATCTTGATAGCTTGATTTCGATTAGAATTCCTAATAATGTGATTTCTATCGGAGAAATGGCGTTTGCTGATTGCAGTAGTTTGGGTACTCTTAGGTTTAATGCCAAAAATTGTGCTGATTTTAGTTCTGATGAAAATAATTACCCATTTTCTTCTTGCCCGATTACTACAATAAACATAGGTGACAGCGTACAAAGAATACCAGCGAACTTTGCATATAGTATTAGCAGTTTGGCTTCTGTTACTATTGGCAGCAATGTTACAGCTATTGGGGATAGTGCATTTTGGAATTGTTCAAGTTTAAGTACACTCAACTTTAATGCAACAAACTGCGATGATTTTAGTTCCGATGCGAATGAACACCCATTTTATTCTTGTCCGATTACTACAATCAACATTGACAACAGCGTACAAAGAATACCTGCGAACTTTGCAAGAGGTCTCAGTGAATTGACTTCTGTTACTATCGGTAATAAGGTTACAGCTATTGGCGACAGTGCATTTTGGAATTGTTCAAGTTTAAGTACTCTCAACTTTAATGCAACAAATTGTGCTGATTTTAGTTCCGATGCGAATGAACACCCATTTTATTCTTGTCCGATTACTACAATCAACATTGACAACAGCGTACAAAGAATACCTGCGAACTTTGCAAGAGGTCTCAGTGAATTGACTTCTGTTACTATCGGTAATAAGGTTACAGCTATTGGCGACAGTGCATTTTGGAATTGTTCAAGTTTAAGTACTCTCAACTTTAATGCAACAAATTGTGCTGATTTTAGTTCCGATGCGAATGAACACCCATTTTATTCTTGTCCGATTACTACAATCAACATTGACAACAGCGTACAAAGAATACCGGCGAACTTTGCAAGAGGTCTCAGTGGATTGACTTCTGTTACTATCGGTAATAAGGTTACAACTATTGGTGATAGTGCATTTTGGAATTGCTCAAGTTTAAGTATGCTCAATTTTAATGCCAAAAATTGTAGTGATTTTAGTTCCGATGCGAATGAACACCCATTTTATTCTTGTCCGATTACTACAATCAACATTGACAACAGCGTACAAAGAATACCGGCGAACTTTGCAAGAGGTCTCAGTGGATTGACTTCTGTTACTATCGGTAATAAGGTTACAACTATTGGTGATAGTGCATTTTGGAATTGCTCAAGTTTAAGTATGCTCAATTTTAATGCCAAAAATTGTAGTGATTTTAGTTCCGATGCGAATGAACACCCATTTTATTCTTGTCCTATTGGTACAATCAATATTGGCGACAGTGTGCAAAGAATACCTGCGAATTTTGCAAGAGGTATTAATGGCTTAACTACTATTACGATTGAGAACAACGTTACGTCCATTGGTAATAATGCGTTTGAGAATTGCAGCAATTTACTCAATCTCAACTTTAATGCAATAAACTGTGGTGATTTTAGTTCCGATGCGAATGAACACCCATTTTATTATTGTCCGATTGTTACAATCAACATTGGCGATAGTGTACAAAGAATACCTGCGAATTTTGCAAGAGGTCTCAGCGAATTAACTTCGGTTACTATCGGTAATAGTGTTACTTTGATTGGTTGTTATGCATTTCATAATTGCACAAGTTTAAGTACTCTCAACTTTAATGCCATAAACTGTAGTGGCTTTACACCTTATATTAGTACTCCATTTTCTTCTTGCCCAATTACTATAATCAACATTGGAGAAAGTGTAGAAAGAATACCTGAATACTTTACATACAATATTAGTAGTTTGACTTCGATTATTATTCCGAATAGTGTTACTTCTATTGGCAACTATGCGTTTTATAGTTGTAAAGGATTAACATCAATAGTTTCTAATGCTGTTGTTCCTCCCATGATTGATGGCAACGAGGTTTTCCCTAATCCGAATAGTTGCAATGTAATAGTACCTTGCGGCAGTTTGGAGACTTACACTTCTTCGCAGTGGAATGACTATTTCCCAAGTCGCATTGAACAAGATTGCTCAGTTTCTTTGCAGGAGGTTGAAAGCACAAGGGAGTTTGTTGTTTATCCTAATCCTATAAGAGGCTTTGCAACCGTGGAATTTGAGGCTTTGCAAGAGCATAGCTTACTCAGAATTGCAGACCTTGGAGGAAGAATTATCAAAACGTTTGACCTTTCGGCAGGTACGGAGAGTGTAAGGCTTGACCTTAGAGACCTTCCGAGCGGAGTTTATACTCTCATGATTGGAAACACCACAAAGAAACTAATCGTCGAGTAAGACGATAAACTGATTAAACATTGTTTGATTGAAAGAGTTGCAAGGCAGTATGCTTTGCAACTCTTTCTGTTTGTCATCTATTTGGAGAAAGGTTGTTATCGTTTTGCATTTCGCAATACTGATTAACTTTCCGCAAGCAAATTATTTAACATTTGGAGGTCTCTTAAGCCGAAATGCCGGCGATTTTTTTTTTGGGTCGGTCGGGGTCAGGGTCGATTTTTGCGAGTATTTGAGCGATTGGCAATTATTTGAGTTTCAAGCGTTTGCAAAATAAGTGCTGATTTAAGTAAAGCAAGTGTTGATGTGGGTAAAATAAGACGGCATCTTTTTGACAAAAGACGAAGACTTAAGCTCGCTAATCCTTCGTCTTTTTAGTGCTAACACTTCGTCTTTTTGCAAAAAGACTTCATGTTAGTGATCAAAAACCCTTATGTTGTTGAAGCAAGAGTAAACATAGCTCCGAAAAACCCTCATTTTGCTCTCAAAATAGGTGAAAAATTTCCTCAAAATCTTCGCTTAAAATCCTTGATTTTTATCGTTGAAAAATACAGATAGAAATGTTTATGTATCAAAATCAATACTTGCTTTACGCTTTGCAGAATATATCCTTATTTTTGGGGCAGAATGTTCGACAGAACCGAGAATTTGTGTATTCCAAATATGTCGGTGCTGCTTCAAAACCTTTAATGCGGTTTGGAAATGCAATAAAATACACTCTTTTTGTGTTTATAACTTGCCGTAGGTTGCGGCATGGAATTGTTGATTGCAAGAAAGGAAAATATGATTAAGCGGATAATTTGTCTGATTGTTTGTCTTGTGAGTGTATTATCTCTTGATGCTCAAGTGGTCAGCCGTCCCGACAGCTCGGTTTTGGCTCACGGAAATTGGTATTCGATAACCATTCCCTCCACAGGTTTGTATAAACTAACCTATTCGGATTTTGTTGCTTTGGGTGTTGAAGAGAGTGAAATAAATTTCGACAATCTCTCCATATTTGGCAAAGGTGGGGAGGCAATATCGGACACCAATGCAAAATATGAGTATTCGGACTTGAGAGAAAACGCAATTTATGTCAATAATCAAGGTGGAGGATATGTGCTTTTCTTTGCAGAAGGAACGCTTTGCAAGACTTTTGACAAGCAAACCCAAAAGTACAGCTTCAAAATGCACCCTTATTCGGACGTTTCAACCTATTTTATCACTTTTGATGCACAGATAGGAGAGAAGAAACGTATCTCTGCCAGAGAAGAGCTGAGTTTGGAGGCAGAGGAAAGTCTTTCGTCTGTCAGAGAGGTCTTTTTGCACAAGCGAGAGCTTGTCAATTTTCTTTCAAGCGGAAGAAATTGGGCAGGAGAAGCAATGAGCGTGATGTCAAACGAACTATCCATACCCATTGTTCTGCAAAATCTAAAACCAAACACCGACGTCAATTTTGAAATTGGCGTGTTTAACCAAAGTGAAACAGCCTCAGGTTTTGAGTACAGGCTCAACAATTCTCTTCTTGGTAGTGTTACACTTGCCAAAACGCCGACCGATTATGCTGCATCTTACTCTGTGAACAACTTTTCTTTTGCTCCCAACAGCGAAAGCCCGACTTTGAAAATCACTTTCAATGCCCAAGGTACTGCAAGGGGACGTTTGGACTACGTGAAGGCTGATTATGAGAAGAATTTGCGATACAATAATTCTTTGTTGATGTTCAAGCCGACTGCCGATTACGATACTGCTGTCTGTGTTGAGTATGTGATAAGCAATGTTAAGGCTTCGGAAGTCATAGTGTGGGAAATAACACCCTCGGGAGTAAGAAAGATAGAAGACTATTCAAGAGATGGCGAACAGATAAGGCTGAAAGTTGTTTCAAATCCCTTACATACAATCCTCATATCTTCGGGAACGAATTTTCCGACACCCGGGCTTAGAGGCAGGGTGGCAAATCAAAACCTCCACTCATGGCAACCGACCGAATTTGTGATAGTTACAGCACCCGAATTCCTCTCTCAGGCGGAAGAACTTGCCGAACTGCACAGACAATATGACAACATCAGCGTACAAGTTGCCACAACCACACAAGTATATAACGAGTTCTCTTCGGGAACCAAGGATATTTTGGCAATAAGAGAGCTTATGCGAATGCTTTACGACCGATACTCACCCCAAGGCGAAGGACCAAAGAACTTGCTCTTGTTTGGAGACGGCACATTCGACAACAAGAACATATTAAAGTACAACAACAACTTCATTCCTACCTATCAAGCAGAAAATTCTTTGATAAACGCAGGTTCTTCATTTGTAACTGACGATGTTTTGTCTTACCTTTCTCCATACGCAACGGGCAATATAAGAGACACAATGCTCATAGGAGTTGGCAGATTTACCGTAAATACAACATCGGAAGCCCAAAACATGGTAGATAAGTGCCGTCGCTACATCTCAAAAGAAGACCTCAAACAAGGGCAGTGGGGCGATTGGAGAAATATGGTAACACTTACTGCCGACGATGCAGACACTTGGGGAGAGCGGTACTTTATCGAGAACGCCGAAAACATATACTACGAAATCAAACAAACCAATCCTACCCTCAATGTGGAGAAAATCTATTCTGATGCCTACAAACAATACTCCTCTTCTTCGGGTGCAACCTATCCGGACGCTTCCAAGGCAATCAATCAGAGAATGAAAAAGGGCTGTTTGCTCTTTAACTATGTGGGACACGGCTCAGACGACCACCTTTCGAGCGAACGACTGATAACAATCACCGACATAACAAGTTGGAACAACAAAAACGCTCTTCCAATCGTCATTACCTCGACTTGTGAGTTTACTCGATTTGACCAAGCCGACAAACAATCGGCAGGAGAGTTTGTCCTTTCGAGCGAAAACGGAGGCGGAATAGCCCTCATTTCGGCTTCGAGAAAGATACCTTCGAGAAACGAGATAAATCGAAACCTGCATCGCTATGCTGTAATCAGAGAAGAGGGCAGGGGACTGACCTTTGGCGAAATCTTCATGAGAGCAAAGAATGCAACAAACATGGTTGTGGAAGAGAGAAGTTTTGGTTTGTTTGGCGACCCTGCACTGAGAATTGACCTTCCTCAGAAAAACGTAGTCACAACCAAGATAAACGACAAAGCAATCTCCGGCACGGATATTGCAGACACCGTGTCGGCACTTTCGAGCGTAAGTTTGGAAGGAGCAATCACCGACCAAAACGGCAATGTTGTCGAAACCTTTAACGGAAAAGTGCAAATCACACTCTTGGACAAAGCAACAAACTACCGAACCCTCGACAACGAAGGCTTGAATACCGACATAGAGTTTGAACAACAAAAAAACATACTCCACAAAGGAGTGGCAAATGTGGAAAATGGTCGCTTTGCCTATACCTTTACAATGCCTAAGGATATTGCTTACAACTATGGCAAAGGCAAAATCAGCTATTATGCACAATCGGACAGTACAGATGCAGCAGGAAACTTCACTTCCTTTATTGTAGGAGGTATAGACACCACCGTCGAAATAAGAGAAACACGTCCCGAAGTGAGGCTTTATATGAATGATACCAACTTCCGAAGCGGCGGAATAACAGATGAAAATCCATCGCTTTTTGCCATAGTTTCGGATAGTATCGCAATAAATACCGTAGGTACCGGCTTGGGACACGATATTATGGCAAGGCTTGACAATGCTGCCAACACATTTGTGTTGAACGACTATTTCGAGACCGATTACGAAAATCCGGGAAAAGGAACAATCCGTTTTCCGTTCACAAACTTGGACGAAGGAGAACATACTCTCACTTTGAAAGTCTGGAACATCTTTAACTTCTCTTCCGAGGCAGAAATAAAGTTTGTGGTCTGCTCTTCAAAACGAGGAGAAGAGTTTGTACTAAAAAATTATCCCAACCCGTTCAGCCAATCGACCAACATAGTTTTGGAACACAACCAGTCGGGAACAATAAATAGTGCAACCCTGCAAATATTTAACCAAAATGGTAAACTAATCTTGGAAAAAGACGCAACCGCTTTGATAAATTCGTACACCGTAGGACCGATTGAGTGGAATCCTCTTTCAGACAGTGGCGAGAAATTGGGAGCAGGGATTTATTTTGCAAGAATGTTGCTCACTACATCGTCCGACGAGATTGCGACAAAGACGATTAAAATGGTGGTTTTCTCAAATAACAAATAATAAAATCAAAAAACACAGCGTTTAGTTAGGCATAAAAACAGAAAAATCAATGAAAAAAGCACTTTTCTTACTATTATTGTCGAGTGTTTCGATGCTCGGATTTGCTCAGTTGAACAATCCCAATGCCGATGTGGATTGGTTGAGCGGCAAGGTGGAGAACGGCAATCGTATTATCTCGACAGGTGTTCCCCTTTTGCTGATTGCACCCGATTCGAGAGCAGGAGCAATGGGCGATGTGGGTGCGGCAAGCAAACCCGATGCCAACTCGATACATTGGAATGCGGCAAAGTTGTCTTTTACCGAAAAAAAAGCAGGATTATCTTTCTCTTATACACCTTGGTTAAGGCAGATAGTTTCCGATATAAAGCTGATGTATTTGAGCGGATACTACAAAATTGATGACAGAAGCACAGTAGGAGGTTCGCTTACTTACTTTTCTTTGGGCAGCATAGACTTTTTCAGCGAGGAAGGTATATCTACGGGAACATACAAGCCAAATGAATTTGCCTTTGACCTTGCTTATTCGATGAAACTCTCGAATAACTTGTCTTTGTCCCTCACAGGAAGGTATATACGTTCCGATTTGACTCAGGGACAAAACGTCGGCACAACCCAGACCCACGCAGCAAATGCAGCAGCAGCCGACTTGGGATTGTATTATCAGAATAAGTTGAACATAGACCTGCCTTCGGAATATGCTTTCGGCTTGCAGATTTCAAATCTCGGTACAAAGATTTCGTATTCTGACAACATGGAGAGTTCTTTCTTGCCTGCAAATTTGCGATTGGGCGGAAGATACACCATGGACTTCGACCAGTTTAACAATTTGAGTCTGATGGTAGATTTGAACAAGCTCTTAGTCCCTACACCTCCTGTATATAATGAGGACGGAAGCATATATGCAGGAATGGACCCTAATGTAGGCATATTGCAAGGAGCAATACAATCGTTCTATGACGCACCCAACGGATTGAAGGAGGAAATGCAGGAAATCTCTCTTTCTGTCGGAGCAGAGTATTGGTACAACAAAGTATTGGCAGTGCGTGCAGGTTATTTCTATGAGGCAAAGAACAAAGGAGCAAGGCAATATTTGACAGTTGGAGCAGGCTTGCGTTACAACGTAATGGGCTTGGATATAAGTTATTTAATATCTACCTCAGCTCTTAGCAACAATCCTTTGAAGAATACCCTCAGAATAGCTTTGACTTTTGACCTTTAACGTAATAATTGATTGATATTAAGTTTTTGAAACGCCGTTTTGACCAACCAAAGCGGCGTTTTGTCTGAATTAAACGCCGTTTTATTTCATCAACTCTGCGTTTTAATTTAAGAGAGTCGGATGTTGGTTTGGTAAGTACAAAATATGTGTTACAGATGAAGTATAAAGTTGGAATAGGTTATGATGTTCATCGCCTCGGTGAGGGTGATGGTTTGGTTTTGGGCGGTATTGTCGTGCCGTCCGGTCTTTGCAGCGTGGGACATTCCGATGCCGATTGTCTCATTCATGCGATTATAGATGCTATGTTGGGGGCTGCAAACCTCAGAGATATTGGTTTTCAATATCCGGACAGCAATCCCGATTACAAAGGTATAGACTCGAAACGTCTCCTCGCCGATGCGTTCAAGAAAATCACCGACAAGGGTTACAAAATCGAGAATATAGATTCGACAATCTGCCTCCAAACGCCCAAAGTCGGCAAATATATAGGGCAGATGCAGCAGTGCTTGGCAGAAATTCTCAATCTCGATACGGAAGACTTGACTATAAAGGCCACAACTACCGAAAAACTCGGATTTGTAGGCAACAGCAGCGGCATCGCTGCCTATGCAGTGTGCTTGTTGTCAAGGGATTAAAAGGAGCTTTTGCTTTCTTGTTATTGGGGATCGACATCTGTGATTATCCTCATTTGCTTACCTGAGGGCGAAGCGAGCATTTCTTCGTTCAGACGCATGATTGCTTGTTTTGCCTTGGCGTAAGAGACTGTTCTTTCGAGTTTTAGTATTATGGTTTTGATGAAAAGGTTTCGGATTTTGCTTACCGCAGGGAACTCAGGTCCCAAAATCCTGCCGCCAAATATGCCTCTTATTTTCATGGCGTATGTATCTGCAAATTCGTTCAGCAGATTGATGTCTTTTGATTGCAGGTTTATTTTTACCAAGTGGTAGAATGGGGGATAGCGAAAGAGTTTTCGCTCGACAATCTGGGCGTTGTACATATTCCGATAGTTGTGATTTGCAACTTCTTGGAAGATTTGGTGCAACGGATTGTAGGTTTGAATGATTACTTTGCCGACTTTGTCGCCTCTTCCCGAGCGGCCTGCAACCTGAGTGAGCATATCAAAGCATCTTTCGTAAGCTCTGAAATCGGGATAGAACAACATACTATCTGCATCGACCACACCGACCAAGCCAACCTTGTCAAAATCCAATCCTTTGCTCACAAGCTGTGTCCCGCACAGTATATTAGTCTTGCCTTTGGCGAAGTCTTCGATGATTTTTGTGTAGGAACTCTTCTGTCTTGTGGTATCGAGGTCCAATCTTGCCACTTTTGCATCGGGAAAGTACTTTTGGGCTTCGGCTTCAATCTTTTCACTTCCGCTTCCCACCATTCTGAGCAAATGGCTGTGGCATTCGGGACACTCGTTTACTATGGGAGATGTATAACCGCAGTAGTGGCAGTTGAGAACTCCCGTATGCTTATGCACTGTCAGCGTTACATCGCAGTTGGGACAGCGTGCAGTCCAACCGCAAACCTCACAGCGGAGATTGGAAGCAAAGCCTCTCAAATTTTTGAAAAGGATTACTTGTCGGTTTTCGGCAAGTGTTCTATTTATTTCCTCAAACAAAGGTTCCGAAAAGACAGAATACATCAAGCCTTGCTGCATATAGTCTTTCAAATTCACAATCTGCACTTGCGGAAGGGGACTTTGAGTGTAGCGATTGTGTAGTTCAAAGCGGTTGAAACGACCTGTTTCGGTATTAAAATAGGTTTCTATTGAAGGAGTTGCCGAACCTAAGACGACTTTTGTGCCTTTGGTGTGTGCAAGATATAGTGCTGCATCTTTGGCATTGTATCTTGGTGCAGGCTCTGTTTGTTTGAATCCTGCATCATGCTCTTCATCTACAATCACCAAGTCCAAATCGGTAAAGGGAAGGAAGATTGCAGAGCGTGAGCCGATGATTATGCGATAGCTTTTGTCTTTTTCTGGATTTTTGACCTTGTTCCATATCTCTGCTCTCTCGTCTTTGGAGAACCTGCTGTGATAAATGCCTATTTTGTTGCCGAAGTATGTCTCCAAACGACCAAGAAGCTGTGCCGACAATGCAATTTCCGGAAGTAGAAACAAGACCTGTTTGCCTTGTTTGACAACATGGTCAATCAGTTTGATGTAAACTTCTGTTTTTCCGCTGCCTGTAACTCCGAAAAGCAGGCTTATAGGGTTGTCGTTCCACCGACTTATTATTCCCTCAAAGGCTTTCTGTTGTTCGCTGTTGAGAGTTATGTCTTCAACTCTTCTTTCGCTTTTCCCCTCTTGCAGTCTGCTGAAAGCCAAAGGTTCTATTTTTAGCACTCCTTTTCGTATCAGGGTGTTGATGCTGCTTTGTGATACTTTATTTTGCAAGTCTGCTTTTTTTACAAAGCCGTCGGAGTTTTTTTGAGCCACAAAACTCATGAGTGCTTCGAGCTGTGAAGCCGATGCCTTTTTGCTTTCAAGCTCTTTTATCCACAATTTCAGCTGCTCTTTTGAAGAACAATTCTCTCCAAACGTCAGATAATCTTCAAATTTTGGCGAATATCGGTCGTAGAGTTGCTCATCGCATACAAGGATTTGACGCTTTATCAAATTTTCTACAACAGGCAGTATTCTGACGTTTCGCATTGCCGTTGCGATAGAGTTAATGTCGGTGTTTTTCTTCTTCTCTACAAACTTCAAGATGGCGATTTCTTCTTCTGACAAGTCGTCTGCCTCTCCCGAAAAGTCTGGTGAAACAAGTAGCTTGCTTTCGCTTTTCAACCGAAAGGCACTCGGCAGAGCCGCCACCAAAACATCGCCGATATAACAAGCATAATAGTCTGCAATCCACTGCCAAAAGTCAAGGTTGTCCCTTGAAACAATCGGCTCAAAGTCCAAAAGCTCCAAAATATATTTGACAACCATCACCCGAGGCACTCTGTTGTGCAACTCCGTTACAATTCCGCTGTATAGTCTCTTCTTTCCAAACTGTACAGCCACCCTGCAACCTACCTGAATTTGAGTTTTCAAATCCTCAGGTACTCTGTAAGTGTAGCTTTGTGGCAGATGCAGAGGCAAAATGACCTCACAAAACAATTCGTTGCCGCCTGTCATCGGAGGGAAACTTCGTTTCTCAATCACAGATTGAATACCAACAAAATTTTGTCATCGTGTTTGAGATACAACTTTCCCTCTTCATCTATGGTATAAGCATTGACTTTTTCGAGAGCTTGGAAGTATTTGTGTTCCAAATCCATTTTTTGTTGCGGACACATCATCTGTGTGGAGGCCAACTGCTTGAAACTAATTTTGTCTTTCTTTACAGAAACCTTGCCAAAGTAGCGATTGCAAGCCGAATGACCGCTTACGTTTTGCGGTTCGTCCGTTATCACCAAAGTAATTCGCTCGTTCTCGTCGGCATATTTTACTTTTGTCGAACCGACAAGCTCCAATCTCCATTCGTTATAAAACAATACATTTTCCATAAGTTTAGTCTCTGTATTGTGTTCAAACATCGAGCAACTCGAAAGAGCAAACACAGATGCAAACAGCAACAATAAATTTCCAAACTTGTATTTCATCGTATCAAAATCACTTTGTTAAGTTGTCAAAATAGCCTTCAATCAACTTTTGGGCAGCAATATATGCCGAAATTTTGTCGTCCAATACCTCTTGCTTGAGCTTTTCCAAACGGCTTTCGACAAATTCGCTGTTGTAAAACCTCTCTGTGAGAGTAGAATTGATGCTTTCGGACAAAATTCTCAGGTTTTGTTCGTTGCGTTTCTTATAGAAGTGTCCGTTGGCTTTGGTTTGGGCAACGTATTCCATGATTGTGTCCCACATTTTGTCTATTCCGCTACCGGTATAAGCCGAAGAGGTAAACACAACAGGCTTCCAACCATTTTCGTTTTGAGGAAACAATGATAATGCACTGCGATATTGGGTTGCCGCAAGCTCTGCCCGGCTCGGGTCAAGCTCTGCTTTGTTGATTGATATGGCATCTGCCATTTCCATTATGCCGCGTTTGATGCCTTGGAGTTCGTCTCCTGCATTTGCAAGTTGCAGCAGCAAGAAAAAATCGACCATTGAGTGTGCCACAACTTCGCTCTGACCCACTCCGACGGTCTCCACAAACACCGTATCGAAGCCTGCCGCCTCGCAAAGTATGATTATCTCTCTTGTTTTGCGGGCAACACCTCCCAAACTGCCTGCCGAAGGGGAGGGACGAATGAATGCGTTTGGGTCAGTTGCCAATTCTTCCATTCGAGTCTTGTCTCCCAAAATGCTTCCCTTGGTTTTTTCGCTCGTAGGGTCAATAGCCAACACGGCAAGTTTGTGTCCGCTCCGGGTAAGTTTTACTCCTAAAGCCTCAATAGTTGTACTCTTTCCCACACCCGGCACTCCTGTTATGCCGACACGAATACTCTTGCCTGCATAAGGAAGACATCTCTCGATTATTTGTTGGGCTTTTTGTTGGTGAGCGGCAAGAGAACTCTCCACAAGGGTGATTGCTTGTGATAGCATCACCCTGTCGGAGTTCAAAATGCCGTTTACATATTCATCTACACTTATTTCCCTGCGTTTTTTCAGCCTTGCAATATATTGAGTGTTCACATCGGAAGGTTTTTTGCCTATTGCCTCCTGCACACTCAACGCACTATCTGGGTTATTCTTGTCTATGATTTTGTCGTACATCGTTTTTTATTGTTTGAAAAAGTGTCCTGAGTCAGCCTGAGCCGTAGGCATTATTGTCAAATCGTTTATGCAGACGTGCGGAGGAAGAGACACACAATAATATATTGTGTCTGCTATGTCGTTTGCAGTAAGCGGTGTGAAGCCTTGGTAAGTTGCTGCCGCTTTTTTCTCGTCTCCGTGAAATCTTACGATTGAAAATTCGGTCTCGACTGCACCCGGGCAGATATTTGTTACCTTTATGCCGTATGCAAGTGCGTCAATTCTTATTCCTTTGCTTATTGCATCGACTGCGTGCTTTGAAGCACAATAGACATTGCCCTCTCCATAGACCTGTTTGCCCGCAATGGAACACAAATTGACCACATGACCTTTGTGGTTTTGGCACATTTTCGGAAGTAAAGTCTTGGTTACATAGAGCAATCCTTTGACATTGGTATCTATCATTGTATCCCAATCTTCTATTGAGCCGTCTTGAATTGGTTCTTTGCCCAAAGCTCCACCTGCATTATTGACCAAAACATCTATGTCGCTCCATTTTCCGCTTAGGTTGCCAAGATTGTCTTTTACCTGCTCAAAAGAGCGTACGTCGAAACACAAAGACAATACGTCTGCACCGATTTTTCGCAATTTTTCTTCAAGTTCCGAAAGTCTTTCGGCTCTTCTGCCTGTGATTACAAGGTCATAGCCATTTTCGGCGAGCTTTATTGCCGTTGCTTGTCCTATTCCGGAGGTTGCTCCTGTTACAACTGCTATTTTTCTCATTGCTTTTGTGTCAAATTATCAGTCCAATATTGCTTTAATTCCGGGTAGTGTTTTCCCTTCAAGGTATTCCAACATTGCTCCTCCGCCTGTCGAGATGTAAGAAATCTTGTCTGCAAATCCCGATTTCTTGATTGCCGAAACGCTATCGCCTCCTCCGACTGCTGCAAATGCACCTTGGTCGGTTGCTTGTGCGATATATTTGGCGATGCTGTTCGTTCCGCCTGCAAAGTTTTCAAATTCAAAAACTCCAACAGGTCCGTTCCACAAAATCGTTTTCGATTTCAAAATAACCTCTCCGAACATTTGTCTTGTCTTTTCGCCTGCGTCCATTCCTTCCCACTCGTTTGGTATGTCTATTTCGGGGAAGTATTTTATGTTGCAGTCGTTTGAAAATCCGTCTCCTGCCAAAATATCAATAGGAAGGTAGAGATTGACATTCTCTTTCTTTGCTTGCTCTTGTAAATCTAAGGCAACCTGCAATTTGTCGTCCTCACAAATCGAGCGGCCTATTCGTTTTCCGTTAGCCTTTGCAAAAGTGTAGCTCATTCCTCCGCCAATGATGAGGTTATCTACCAAAGGAAGAAGGTTTTTAATCACGTCTATTTTTGACGAAATTTTGCTTCCGCCTATGATTGCGGTGAAAGGCTTTTCGGGTGCGGTCATCAGTTTTTTCAAATTGACGATTTCGTGTTCCATGAGCAAGCCGAAGTATTTGCTGTTTGGGAAAAACTGTGCTATTGTGGCGGTTGAGGAGTGTTCTCTGTGAGCTGCTCCGAACGCATCGTTCACATAGCAATCGCCAAGGGCTGCCAATTTTTTTGCAAGCTCAACGTCGCCCTTTGTTTCTTCGGGATAGAAGCGTATATTCTCAAGCATCATCACCTGACCGCCTTGCAACTTGTCTGCAAGAGCCTGTATGTCGGCAAAATCTATGCTTTGTGTAAACACTACTTCTTTTTTCAAAACTTCGGACAAGTATTCTGCCACCGGTTTCAAACTTAGCTCGGGTTCAAAGCCGCCTTTTTTCGGACGACCGAAGTGTGCCATGAGTATAACGGCAGCTCCGTCTCCAAGCAGTTTGTTTATTGTAGGCAAAGCCTCCATTATTCTCGTATCGTCCGTGATTTTCTTGTTCTCGTCCACAGGGACGTTGAAATCAACTCTCACAAGAACTTTCTTTCCTGCGAAGTTTACGTCGTTTATTCCTTTCATGTCAGTTTCGTTTTTTGAATTATTCAACAAAAGTAACACATATTTTCGACATAGAGTTCGCTTTGAGAGAAAATATATTCGTTTGCCAAAAATAAAACGGCGTTTCACGAAAATAAAACGCCGTTCTGTCGGAATAAAACGCCGTTTTATTTCAGCGAAACGGCGTTTTATTTTTGTCAGAGTAAGAGTTATGATTTTCAGATGGTTACAAAACCAAAACTAATGCTTTTTGAAACATTTGCAATAGTGTGTGTTTATAGTCCGAACAGCCTTTTGAAACACTTAAAGGACAATTCTAAAACGCCGATTTGGTCAAAAACAAATAAATTTGTAGCTTTGCAGACGATTATGTACAGCAGCGAAATGTCAAAAACAAAACGTATTTTACTCAAAAGCACAAAGGCTTTGCTCTATGTGCTTTGCGGTGTGCTGTTGTTTGTTTATATGCTTGTGGCAGTACTTAATACCACTTTGTTTCAGTCATTTTTGGCTGCTGTTGCTTCCGACTATTTTTCCAAAGAGTGGAAAACCAAGGTCTCAATCGGGGCATTGGAAATACGACCTTGGATAACAGTTTCTCTAAAAGACGTTTACCTTGAAGACCCTGAGGGAAATTTGGTTGCAGATGCCGATTACATAAGTGCAACTCTCGCTTCTTTGGAACTGCCGGCCCGTGTTGTTGTGTCGAATGTTTATCTGAAAGATGTTAAATATGTTTTTGCTCAGAAGAATGGCAAAATCAATCTGGCTTTCATAATAGATTATTTCAAGAGCGACAAGCCCAAAGAACCCAAAAAGAATAAAAAGCCTTTTGAATTGGCAGTCGATAAGGTTAAATTGGAGAATATAGATTCCTCTTTGGACTTAAACGACAATCCGGCTCCCATTCCGGAGTTCGGAGTTGCTGTCAATCACATCAATTTTAGTCATATAGATGCTGTGATAAGAGATGTGAGCGTAATATCTGACAGCATCATGGCAACCTTTGTTCGCTTCTCTGCCACAGAACGCTCGGGGCAAAGGATAAAAGACATTGGCGGCAAATTCACAGTAAGTCCCAAAGGTATCTTTTGTCGAGACATGAGACTAAAAACAGACAATTCCGACATCAAACTTCATGCCGCAATACGCACAAGCAGTTGGAATACCTATTCTCACTTTATCGATTCGGCATACTGCAATCTCTATATTTCGGAAGGCAGTCTTGTGTCGGTCAAAGACGCAACCTATTGGGCTCCCATGCTCAAAGGTTTCGATCAGAGCTTTTCTCTTTCTACTCACATTGAGGGAACTGTTGCCGATGCCAAGTGTGAATACCTCTCTTTGGCAGCAAACGACACCAAAGTGTCGCTTTCGGGCAGCGTTTCCGGACTTCCCGACATTGACAACACAGTTTTTGACATAGCACTTCAAGACTTGCAGACAACGGCAGAAGGATTTAATTCTCTGCAATTTGGAGAAATGCTTTCGAGTGTGCGTCTTCCCGAAATGCTGTACTCTTTGGGTACGATAGATATGCAGGCAGATTTTGTGGGATTGATAAATAATTTTTATGCCAAGGGAGATATTACAACCGACATAGGAAGTCTCGCATTGGAAGCTGCTTCAGAGAAAACCGAAAACGGAAAAACAAGCTACCAATGCAAGGTGGAAAGCCAATCTTTCAACCTCGGAAAACTACTCAAAGAACCTATGCTCGGAACAACAAGCATAGACCTTGAAGCAAAGGCAATCCCCGCGGGATTGAGTGAGCTGTTTGCAGATGTACAAGCTCGATTGGACAACCTTCACTTCAATGGTAACAATTACAATTCGGTCTTTTTGGACGCTCAAATGGACAAAGGAGAAATTGACGCTCAGTGCGACATACTAGACGATGCCATTGTGCTGAACTTAAATTGCAAAGGTGAAATGTCAGACAACCAATGGGCAAGAGTGAGAGCCGAAATAACTGACGCAAATCTAAAAAAGATAAACTTCTTCTCTCTTTCCGACACCACGGCACTGCTTTCGACCAGCCTTTTTGCAAAAGTTGAGAATTTCGATCTCAAAAACATGAAAGCCTTTGTTGATTTGCAATCCACACAAATCAAAACTCAGAACGAGAACTTTGAGTTTGAGTATCTCAATATTAACTTCAACAATGACAGCACGGCAAACTCACTTGTGTTGATGTCCGATTTTGCGGACGTGTTGCTCAAAGGAAAATATGAAATCGAAGTTTTGGCACAAGAGATAGGTGCGATAGTCAATAGATACAAGCCTGATTTGGAACTCTTGTCGGCTTCGGGGACAACAAATCCAAAAAGAGACACAATCAATCGAAGCATAGACATAACATCTGTTGCAGATTTCTCTTTGAAAGTAAAAGACATTTCCAAAATATGCCGTATGCTGGGAATGGATATGGATTTGAGCGGAGGCTTGGGGCTTAAAGGTAAAATAAACCCGCAAGATATATTCTTCTCTGAGCTTTACGCAGGAACATTCAGCCTTGGCGAAATGATATTTGACAGCATTTCGGCATCTGCAACCACAACTCCGGAAGGCTTTACGCTCTTTGCAGGTCTGAAAAGCATGAAGCTGACAGACAGTCTGACGATTTATAATCCCAAAGTAAACATAGACCTTGACGGAAACGACCTGAGATTGCTCTCAACGTTCGGAAACCAAACACAAAACTCGATAGGAGGACGCCTTGACGTGCATTCATATTTCACAAACACAGGCCTGCAAGTCTCTTTTGACGACTCATACCTCCTTTTGGCTGAAAACAAAATAAAATTCAACGACAATCATTTGATAAACTACCGAAGCGATGGTTTAAGTTTCATGAATTTTGCAATCGTAAAGGACAATGAAAGCATTGTAATCAACGGAGATGTGTCCGACAGAGCGGAAGACAAGCTCACAATAGCCTTTCACAACCTCGATATATCGGATTTTAATCCCATACTCTCAAATTTCGGTCTCGATATGCACGGACGAATTAACGACAAGGTAGTTCTTCGCAGCCTATTGAAAGATTTGACACTTACTTCCAACCTTTCGATTGACGATTTGATTATTAACGATGTCAGATTGGGAAAAGCCAAAATCGGACTGAGCAATATGCTTAGCAAAGATGAATTTTCTGCCGACATAAAGATGAGTTACACCGACAGCAAGAACAAACAAATCGTCCCTCTTTCGATTAAGGGCAGAATAAAGCCGGACGACAAACAAGAAAACTTGGATTTGATAGTCAGTATGCAGGATTTCGATTTGAAACTTGCCCAAACCTACCTCTCTTCGCTCTCTTCATACATTGGAGGCAGGCTTTCGACAGACCGACTTGCGATAAAAGGTAAGTTCTCTCAGCCTCATATCAATGGCAATTTGAAGTTTCAAGATGCAGCAATCAAGATTGATATGCTCAATACCACATACAGCTTTGACGATGTGGTGTATATGGACGACAATGTCTTCTCTCTGAAAAATTTTGTGCTGCAAGACGCACAGAAAAACAAGATTACGATTGACGGAACGGTATCTCACGACAATTTTTCTTCGTTTGATTTGAATTTGAAGGCAAAAGCCGACAAGTTGAAGATGCTTGACACCGAAGAAAGTATCGATGCAATGTACTATGGTACCGTTTATGCTTCGGCAGACGTCAATTTGTATGGCAATTTGGACTTTTTGAACATTGAAGTTGCGGCAAAAACCGAAAGGGGAACCTCTCTCACCGTTCCGCTTTCAAGCAAGATGTCGGCAAATGAAAATTCCTACATTCAGTTTGCAACAACTGAACTATGCAAAGAGGTTGTCCAAAAAGTAGCAGAGCCTTTGGAGCAAAGTTCAATGGGATTTAACATCATTGTAGAGCTGAATGTAAATCCCAATGCACAGTTTTTTATCCCCATGGACTTCAATCAGCTCAAAGGAGAGCTGTCTGCGGCAGGAAATGGCGACCTTAAAATTGAGGTGGGAAGCGAAAAGGATTTGTCGATGCTCGGAACGGTCAATATAGATAACGGATTTTTCAAAATCTCTGTGCTTGACATGATAACAAAAGCTTTTGAGATTGAAAAAGGAGGCACACTCTCTTGGTCGGGAGCTCCTGCCGACGGAATGATTGACCTTCAAGCAGTCTATAAAACCAAGGCTTCTCTTGCTCCGATACTCGGTCAGGAATATTCAAAGGCGGTTGATGTGCATTCTGTGATAAAATTGAGCGGCAATATGACCAATCCTCAGCCCAAATTTGACATTCGCCTTCCCAATACGGACGCTAACACGGTTGAACGCTTGTTTATGAATATTGACCGCAACGATGAGCGTGCAATGTTGGAGCAAACGGCTTCGTTGTTGTTCGTTCACCAATTCTATTCGTCTGAGGGAAGTGCTGAAACCTCGGTTTTGGAGTCGGGATTGTCTTCTGCTTTTGAGGCAGCCTTTGGTCAGATAAGCGGAATGCTGACCGATTTGATTAAAGTGGTCGATGTGGACATGAATTATTCGAGAGGCTCTGACGGAAGCTCGGACAGGGTCGATTTGAACCTCTCAAAAGATTACGGAAGGGTGGTTGTGAATGCCAATGCAGGCTTTTCGGGAAGAAACGACGCCAATTCCAATCAATCAGATGCCATAATAGGAGACGCATACGTAGAATACAAAATGACGGAGAACTTCCGCATGAGAGTGTTTAATCGTTCCAATGCCAATGACTTCACAAAATACAACATTGCACCTTACACTCAGGGTGTGGGATTGTTCTATCATCGTCAGTATGACAAGTTTAGGGATATTTTTGTAAGAACAAAGAAAGATAAAAAAGAGAATTTGTAATGAAAGAATACACAATTGCACTCGTAGCACATGACAACTGCAAAAACGATCTTGCAGAATGGGTTGCTTTCAACCGTTTGAGGTTGGCAAATCACCGTTTGATTTGCACGGGAACAACAGGCAAAATGGTAGAAAAAGCAATCAACAAAGGAATTGACGAAACCGACAGCGGCTATGTCAGAGTTAAGAGATTAAAATCAGGACCTTTGGGAGGAGATCAACAACTTGGGGCAATGATAAGTGAAGGGAAGATAGATTATCTTTTCTTTTTCTGGGACCCTATGGGACAACAGCCTCACGATGTGGACGTCAAGGCTCTCCTTCGCATATCTGTGATGTACAACATACCGACTGCCTCAAACAGAGCGACTGCCGACTTTCTCATTTCTTCGCCTCTGTTTTCCAATTCTAACTATAAACCAAAGGTTTACGACTTCTCAACCTACATAAATCGCAAATTGTAAATCACAATAAAAGAAAGGCAAAAATAAAACGCCGTTTTGCGAAAATAAAACGGCGATTCAGAAAAATAAAACGCCGTTTCATTCTGACGAAACGCCGTTTTGAAAAAGCAGGAATTACTAATCAAAAAATAACACGTCAAATGAAAAAAGTAACATTATTATTTATCGCGGCAATGTTTGCTTTCTCACCATTGTTGAGGGCAGACGAAGGAATGTGGCTGCTTATGTATATCGACAAGCAGACATATAAAGACATGAAAGCAAAAGGTTTGAAGCTGACTTCAAAACAAATTTATGACATTAACCATTCGAGTTTGAAGGATGCAATCATTCAGTTTGGTAGAGGTTGTACAGGAGAAATTGTTTCTGACCAAGGATTGATTTTAACCAACCATCACTGTGGTTATCCGCAAATTCAGCAACACTCTACCGTAGAACACGACTACCTTACCAATGGTTTTTGGGCTTATTCCAAAGAAGAGGAGTTGCCAAATCTGGGTTTGACAGCTAAGTTCTTTGTAAGAATGGACGATGTTACCGAGCAGGTGTTGCAGGGCGTTACTTCATCAATGAGCGAAGACGAAAGACTTGAAGTAGTTCGCAAAAACTCAAAAAAGATCAAGGAGAACGCCGAAAAAGGAACAACATACACTGCCGAGGTTTCAACAATGTTTAACGGCAATCAGTACTTCCTATTTATATATGAGGTATATGAGGACGTAAGACTTGTTGGCGCTCCTCCTTCATCAATAGGCAAATTTGGTTCTGACACAGACAACTGGATGTGGCCTCGTCATACGGGCGACTTTTCAATGTTCAGAGTGTATGCAGACCGAAACGGCAAGCCTGCAAAGTACTCTAAGGACAACGTTCCTTTGAAACCAAAACACTCTTTGCCAATTTCTTTGAAGGGAGTGAAGAATAACGACTTTGTAATGGTGATGGGCTTTCCGGGAACGACCGACAGATTTCTCACATCTTACGGAGTGGAGCAGGCAATCGACATCTATAACCCTTCGGTTGTAACAGCCCGTACTGCACTTCGCGATGTCATGATGGCAGATATGCAACAAGAACCACGTGTAAGGATACAATATGCAGCCAAATTTGCAAGTCTTTCAAACTATTGGAAGTTCTATCAGGGACAAACAAAATGTTTGAGAAACCTTGACGTCAAAGGCTCGAAGAAGTCTTTGGAAGATCGTTTTGAAAAGTGGCTTAATGAAAGCCCTGCAAGGCAAAGCGAATATGGAAACGTGATTTCAGATTTGGCAGAGTGCTATGCAGCAACAAGCGAGTACGATTACTTGCGAGTTTACACCAATGAGGCAATTTTGAGAGGTGCTGCAGTGTTTTCAATCGCACGTCAGATGAAGCCACTCGAAGATGAATTGCTCAAAAACGGCAAAAGCGAGAAAGCAAGACAAATTGCGGCAAAGCTAAAAGACATTTTTGCCGAAACATTCAAAGATTACAACATCATAACCGAAGAGAAGTTGTTCGCAGCCGGCTTGGACGTATATTTTCGTAACGTTCCGATATTGCATCAGGACGCAGATTTTCTCTCAAATGCCTTTCGCAACGGCTACAACTTCAAACAAATTGCCGAAGATATGTATAAAACTTCCCAACTCGTAACCTTGGAGGGAGTAAACAAGATTTTGGACAACTTGGATGTAACACTTATTTCAAACGACCCTGCATACATACTTACAAATCAGTTTATCAACAACTTGAACTCAAAAATGGCATCTGTACGTCAGTACAGAGACAGACTTAATCGTGCAAATCGTTTGTTTGTAAAGGGAGTTATGGAAATGGACAGCAAGAAGCATTTTGCTCCAAATGCCAATCTGACAATCAGATACACCTACGGACAAGTCAAAGACTACAAACCGATGGACGGAGTTACCTACAATTATTACACAACTCTCGACGGAGTGATGGCAAAAGAAGACAACTCATCTTGGGAGTTCACTGTACCTTCAAAATTGAGGCTCTTGTATGAAACAAAGGACTATGGACAATACGCAGAGAACGGAACAGTTCCGGTAGCCTTCATTTCAAACCTCGATATTACGGGAGGTAATTCCGGCTCTCCAACAATCAATGCCAAGGGAGAGCTTGTCGGCATTGCATTTGACGGAAACTGGGAAGCAATGAGCGGAAACATAGCGTTCAATCCCGATTTGCAAAGATGTATATCGGTAGATATTCGCTACGTTCTTTTCATCATCGACAAGTATGCAGGAGCCACAAACCTTATAAAGGAAATGAAAATCGTAAAGTAGAGTTTTGATTTTCAGTAGCTTCATTTAGCAAAAACAAAACGCCGTTTTGCTGAAATAAAACGGCGTTTTGTTCTGCTGAAACGCCGTTTCATTTTACCAAAACGCCGAAAGAGAAAAGCACAATGCCAAACCAAATAAGGGCAGGAGCGGTTCTGACTTATCTGACGCTGTTTCTCAACAGTGTCATCGGCTTGATTTATACCCCTTTCCTCACTCGAATGCTCGGACAGGGCGAATATGGATTGTATTCCCTTGTTGCATCGGTTGTGGGCAGCCTTACAATTTTGGATTTCGGCTTCGGAAACGCTCTTATTCGCTATACGGCACGTTTGAGAGCCGAAAGAGCAGAGCAGAAGCTCAAACAAATGTACGGAATGTTCTTTGTGATATTCTGCGGCATAGCTTTGCTTTCGCTGATTGTGGGTTTGATACTCTATTTCAACATCGACACACTCTTTTCTCGCAACATGAACGCCGAAGAACTCTCAAAAGTGAGAGTGATGTTCCTTTTGCTCATCTTCAATCTTGCTTTTACCTTTATCATGAGCGTATATCGCTCAATCATAGTGGCATACGAGAGATTTGTTTTCCAAAAAGTCATCAACTTGATAAGGATAATACTCAATCCTCTTGTCATGGTGGTATTGCTTTTGTTCGGTTACAAAGCCGTAAGCATGGTTGTGGTGCAGACAATCTTCAATGTGCTGACCCTTTGTGCCGACTACTATTATTGCAAGCGTAAATTGAATGTGAGTTTTGTCTTCGGCAAGTTCGATTTCGCCTTTTTGAAAGAAGTATGTCTCTATTCGTTCTGGATATTCCTCAATGCAATAATGGATAAGGTCTATTGGAGTATGGGACAGGGCGTTTTGGGAGTATATTGCGGTGCAAAAATTGTTGCAGTCTATGGAATAGCGATACAACTTCAACAAATGTATATGTCTTTCTCGACCGCAATTTCGGGAGTGTTACTTCCAAAAATCACATCCATGGTTACAATCAAAGGAAACGAAAAAGCAGTGAGCGATTTGTTCATTCGCACAGGCAGATTGCAGTTCATAATCATGAGCTTTGTCGTTTGTGGGTTTGTACTCTTCGGAAAACAATTCATTTTGCTCTGGGTGGGAGAGGAATATCTGCAAGCCTACACAATATGTCTTCTTTTCTTTTTCCCCTTGCTTGTACCCCTTATTCAGAACGTGGGAATTACCATACTGCAAGCCCGCAACATGATGCGTTTTCGTTCTGTGAGTTATGTGATTATAGCATTGCTTGCTTTCGTTGCCTCACTTCCGCTTTCAAAACACTACGGAGCTTTGGGTTGTGCGGCATCTACCTGCGGTGCTTTGGTCTTGGGACAAATCATAATCATGAATGTCTATTACCAAAGACGGGTCGGCTTGGACATTGCAGCCTTTTGGAAAGAGATTTTCAAAATGAGCCTTGCACCACTTGCCGTTACAATACTATCATACTTTGTAATCAGACAATTAACCCTTGATTCCTACACATCTCTCTTTGTCGCGATAACAGCCTTTTCGCTTGTCTATCTTTCCATATTTTGGTTTGTGAGCATGAATCGGTATGAGAGAGATTTGCTTGGAGGAATGATTGCAAAAATACTTAAAACCAAACGCAAATGTCGGTCATAAACAAAGTGTCGGAAGCCTCTTGCTGCGGTTGCGGAGCTTGTGTTGCCGTCTGCCAAAGGCATTGTTTGCAGATGAAACAAGATAATAATGGTTGGTTTAGACCATTGCTTTCTTTGAGAGCTTGCAACGAATGCGGATTGTGCGAAAGCGTCTGCCCCATTCTTGCACCCAAAACATTACGAGAGCAATCCGAAAACGTCTTTGCAGCAAAAGCCAAAAGCAAATCAATTCGTATCAAATCATCTTCGGGAGGAGTGTTTGCCACACTTGCCAACCATATAATAGAACAGCAAGGCGTTGTTTGTGCAGCCCGATTTGCTTCGCCGACAAAGCTCATTCACGACTTTTGTTCAAAAAAAGAAGACCTGCCGGGCTATATGGGTTCAAAATATCTTCAATCAGATATGTCGGACTGCTATTTGAAGACAAAAAACTACCTCCTGCAAGGCGTGAAAGTACTCTTTGTGGGAACACCCTGCCAAGTCATGGCACTCAAACTCTACCTCAAAAAAACATATCCCGAACTTATCACAATGGAAATAGTTTGCCACGGAGTGCCTTCTCAAAAGGCTTGGCAAAACTACCTTGAAGCAATATGCAGACGCACAAAGACCAAACCGGAAAGCATAACCGGCATAGAATTTCGCAACAAAGACCGTTCATGGAGCGAATATAGTTTGAAAATCTCAACTCCCGAAGGCACAATACACCGAAAGACAAGACGCAACGACCTCTTTCTCAAAGCCTTTCAGGCAAACCTGTTGCAGAGAGACTGTTGCTTTTCATGCCCTGCAAAATCTGTCGAGACAAAAAGCGACATTGTTGCAGGCGATTATTGGGGTGTTGATAATTTTCACCGAGACATTGCCGACGATAGGGGCGTGAGTTGTCTGATTGTAAGAAACAAATCATTGTTGCCGCTGATAAAGAGCCTGCCATTGGAACTCACTGCCACAAAATATGAATACATCGCAGCATCAAACCCTGCCATTGAGCGCTCAGCAAGACCAAATCCAAAAAGAGAGCAATATCTTCAAACCCTTGCTTGCAAAGACTTTATCGAAGCGACCAAACCACTTGTGCAAACTCCTCTTTCTCAAAAGACAAGACTTGCAATCAACAATTTTAAGCACAGCTTGCTCATTTTGTTGCAAAGAATAAAACTATACAGATAGCCTTATCTGAGAATAAATCACTACCTTTGCAGGACATTTTCAAAAATATATTCAAGTCAGATGAGCAAAACAAAATCGCAATGTTTGCTTCTTGTGCTTGCAGCGGTGATGCTTGCAAGCTCTTGCGGCAAGAAGCAGGAGCAAAACAAAAAAGACAGCAGATTAACCACCAAGCAGGTACAGCTGAACGAAGACAAACCACTATATCTCCCCGAAGGCTTTTCGGTAAGCGGTCTGAAAGTGAACGATACTGTCAATAATATAAAGGTAGATTTGCTTTGGCCCTTGTCGAAGGACAAAAACAATAAAGTATCTCCCAAACCAATTCAGGCTTTTTCAAATGTGAGATTTAAGGCTTTTGTTTCCGAAGCAAAAGCAGCAGGAAAGATTTCCGGCAAGTTTCACACCTTGAAAATAAGACCTGTTTTTGCCAACATAACTCACAAGATGATGAGTTGCCTTTTGGAAGAGAAATCATCTTTGGCAGAAGGCGAGCAGGCAAAGCTCAACTTTGGTGTTACATATAGAATAAGTGATAACAAGGTTCTTGATTTTTGTGAAGTCTTTGCCTTTGAAGACAAGGACTTTGCAACAGTGCGTCAAGCCTTTGGAGAAAGTGCCGAGAGCTTTGACAGAGAGGATTTCTGCAAATCAAGTTTTGCAATAGGCACAGACTCTGTTTTTGTGTTCATTGACCAAGACAGTGGTCGGCAAACTCGTCTTGCAGCAGCAGTTTCGCTTCTTGAGACATTCATGACAAATGGCACTAAGTAAAAAACAAAAGAAGAAACGCAGACGCATCATAATACTATCTGTGGTTGGTGTAGTGGTGCTTGCGTTTGGGTATTTGATATACTCTTACGGCATAGACTACTATCGAAAGTACTATGCATGCGGAGGAGTTGAGATAGATTATTATCGTTTTCCGGTTACAGGCATAGATGTCGCCTCTCACCAAGGCAAAATAGATTGGAAAGAGGTTTACGATTCAAAGGTCTATTTTGCTTTTATCAAAGCCACAGAGGGTGAAAACTTCGTTGATAAACGCTTCAAGGAGAATTGGAAAGAGGCAAAGCAGAATAATATCATTGTTGGGGCGTATCACTTTTTCAGATTTAACAAAGACGGCAAGGAACAGGCATACAACTTTATCAACAATGTGTCTCTGTCTGCCGACGACCTGCCTCCGGTGTTAGATGTGGAGCTTTATGGTGGCAACAAGTACACACAGGAAACAAAAAACAAGGTCATAAGCGAGATATTCAACTGTTTGAGAACATTGGAACGCCACTATGAACGACGTCCGATAGTCTATACGAACATTGAAACCTACCAAAACTTCATCAAAGGTAACTTTGACGACTACGACCTTTGGATTTGCAAGCTGTGCAGCGAACCCAAGACCTTGGATTGGACGTTTTGGCAATACAATCACTCGGGAGATGTTCCCGGAATACGCTCCGAGGTAGATTTGAATATCTTTAACGGAAATTATTCTGACTTTATCAACTATCTTTACGACAACAAAAATGGAGAAACAGAAGATATTGATTCTTGACAAGGCAGACAAGGTTCTGTCGGATATGCTTTCTGAAGCAGGATTTGAGACTTGCATTCACACAGACTACGCAAGGGAAGATGTTCTACAACAGATAGACCAATATGAGGGTGTTGTAATCCGCAGCAAGTTGGTTTTTGACAAACAAATCATAGACAAGGCAACAAACTTACGCTTTATTGCCAGATTGGGAGCAGGTATGGACGCAATAGATGTTGATTATGCTCAAAGCAAAGGTATAGTCTGCATAAATTCTCCCGAAGGTAATAGGACTGCAGTGGGAGAACATACAGTGGGATTGCTGCTCTGTTTGTTTGATAAGATAGTTCGTGCTGACAGACAGGTAAGGCAAGGTTTGTGGCTCAGGGAAGATAACCGCGGATTGGAGATTGAAGGCAAAACAATCGGTATAATAGGATACGGACACATGGGAAGGAGCTTTGCCAAATGCCTCAGCGGCTTTGATTGCAAGGTGTTGGCATACGACAAATACAAGAAAGACTATTCGGATTGCTATGCCGAACAAGCCTCAATGGAAGAATTGTTTGAGTATTGCGATGTTGTTTCGTTCCATGTTCCCCTCACAGAAGAGACAAAGTTCATGGCAGACGAAGCATTCTTCAATCGGTTTGCAAAACCCCTTTATCTGCTGAATACTTCTCGCGGAAAAGTAGTCCGATTGAAAGACTTGCTTTCGGCAATCAAGCAGGGCAGAGTTCTCGGAGCCGGATTGGACGTATTGGAAGTAGAAGCCTTTTCCAACGAACTTGACTTGCAGACGCTACCTGCCGACTTGCAGGAACTCTTTCTTATGGACAATGTAGTCTTTTCGCCTCATGTTGCAGGCTGGACAAAGGAAAGCTATCACAAGTTGGCATATCATCTTGCCAAAAAGATAATAGAACTATTTGAATAGAAGATTGTTGATATTGTAGTCTAATAACAAATATATAAGTTGTATGAATAATTTTGAATTTCGCAATCCCACACGATTGGTATTTGGAAAGGGACAGATAGCAAGGTTGTCCGATTTGGTAGGAAAAGACAAGAAAGTACTCTTAACCTATGGCGGAGGCTCAATAAAGCGAAACGGAGTGTACGAACAAGTAATCGCAGCACTGAAAGGAAGAGAAATAACAGAGTTTGGCGGAATTGAGGCAAATCCTGACTATGACACTTTGATTAAAGCGGTAGAAATCTGCAAGCAAAAGAAGATTGACTTCATTCTTGCGGTCGGAGGAGGCTCTATTATCGACGGAACAAAGTTCATTGCAGCCGCAGCAAAGTGTGATTGTGAGGATACATGGAAGTTGATTACCGATAAGAGTTTCAAAATGCCCGTTCCGATAGATTTCGGAGCTGTTTTGACACTTCCGGCAACAGCTTCTGAGATGAACAATGGAGCAGTCATTTCTCGAAGAGCAACAAAAGAGAAATTTGCTTTTCACAATCCTAACGGCTTTCCTTGTTTCTCCATTCTCGACCCGACGGTTGTGCTTTCGCTTCCAAAGAAGCAAATATCCAACGGCATAGTCGATATTTATGCACACACGTTGGAGCAATACCTTACGACCTGTCTCGATACCAAAGTGATGGATTATTGGGCTGAGGGCTTACTTAAAACTCTTATAGAGGAAGCTCCGAACCTTATGAGCGACAATCCTTCGTATGACAGCTGTGCAAACTTTATGCTTACTGCCACAATGGGACTTAATGGTTTCATTTCAATGGGAGTAGATGAAGATTGGGCAACACACATGATAGGACATGAATTGACAGCTCTTTGTGGCTTGGATCACGGAGAAACACTTGCGATAGTACATCCGGGAGTTATGGCGGTGATGCGTCATGAAAAGCACGGAAAACTTCTTCAATATGCACGCAGAGTGTGGAACATAACCGAAAACGACCAAGAAAAGGCAATAGATATGGCGATTGAGAAGACTGAGAACTTCTTCCGATCGATTGGAAAGAAAACACGACTTGGCGAATACGGCATAGGCAACGATGTGATTGACACCATAGTGGAGCGATTTGAACAAAGAGGCTGGGCTGTGGGCGAACACGGTATAGTAACCCCCGAAAAGACACGTCAAATTCTCGAAAGAGTAAAATAAGTCATCAAGATAATCTGATGAATGCACACTTGACAGGAAGGAAGTCTCGTGCTTTCTTCCTGTTTTTGCCAAAACAAGGCGTTTTTCCTTTGGAGCAAAGAAATAATTTAGTAATTTTGCCGCCGCAAAAACGTATAGTAAACAATGAAAGTCTTCAAAATAAACTTAGGTTCTGATAATCCTTCGCCTTTGAGCGGCAGATTTTGGACAAAAGCACTCGTTATGGCGTTGGCAATCTTTATTTGCTCGCTTCTTTTTAAGTTTGTAGATGTTTCTTCTCCCTTGGCAGCTGTGGTGGCAGCCCTTGTAATAAGTCTGTTGAACGCTTTTATCAAACCACTGCTCACATTGATTTCTGCACCTCTGATATTGATGAGCTTTGGTCTGTTTCAGCTGATAATAAATGCCGTCATAGTTCTTTTGACTTCCCATTTGGTAAAGGGATTTCACGTCGGAGGACTTTTAGATGCGGTTTTGTTCAGCATAGTTGTAACTTTCATCAGTTTTTTGTTGGATTTGCCTATCAAAATCAAGCGAATGAAAGACGCTCTTTTCCCGAAAGAAGACAGAGACTTCAAGGAAGATGAGGAGTTTACTCCTTACGAAGAGGTGGATAGTACGACCGAGGACGAAGATAAGGAAGAAAAACAATAGTAAAACGATATTATTATGCAGGTTTGTCGAAAAATTGACGAGTTGCTCTCTTGTGTGGAGCAGTTCAAACAACAAAACAAAACAATAGGTCTGCTTCCTACAATGGGAGCTTTGCACGAGGGACATTTGAGCCTTGCAAAGCGTGCAAAAAAAGAAAATGACGTTTTGATATGTAGTGTGTTTGTCAATCCGATTCAGTTCAACAACAAAGAAGACCTTGAAAAGTATCCGAGGGATCTTGATGCTGATATAAAGATGCTTGAAGAGATTGATTGTGATGTAGTTTTTGCTCCTTCGGCAGAGGAAGTCTATGCAGAAAAACCCACAGAGACTTATTCTTTCGGAGCATTGGAACAAGTTTTGGAGGGACCTCAGAGACCCGGACACTTCAACGGAGTGGCTACAATAGTACATCGTTTGTTTAAGTGGTCAAAAGCCGACCGTGCATACTTCGGAGAAAAAGACTATCAGCAGATAGCAATCGTCAAAGACTTGGTTCGCCAATACCAAATTCCGATTGAAATTGTGGAATGTCCTATTTTTAGAGACCCCGATGGTCTTGCCACAAGTTCGAGGAACCGCAGGCTTTCACCCGAAGCAAGAAAGATAGCCCCAAAAATTCACGAAATTTTGACCAAGTCGGCAGAATTGAGCCGCAATATGTCCTATTCTCAAATCAAAAGCTATGTAGAATGCGAGTTTAAGATGAGAAAAGCATTCGATTTGGAGTATTTCGAGATTGTAGATGCCAAGACGCTTCAACCGGTACGTCGTCCGAGTGAGAACGGAACGGTAGGTTGTGTTGCCGTATGGCTTGACGGAGTGAGATTGATAGATATTCAAAAATATTAAAACCATGAAAAAGTTACTGCTTTGTTTCGTTTCAATTTTGTTTTGCAGCCTTTGTATGGCACAGAGTTCGCAAGACAATTATTTATTTTATCAAATCCCTCAACAAGACGACTATGAGGGAGAAGTGGTAAGTACACTTGTTGCTCACAAGGCTAACAATCATCGAAACAAAGCGGTGGTTTATCTTCACGGATACAACGATTACTTTTTCCAATACCAAATGGGAGACAGTGTGATTGCCCACAACATGGATTTTTATGCCATAGAGTTGCGAAAATATGGCAGAAGCAAAAAGGACAATCAGCGTTGGTTTGAGGTGAAAGACCTTTCGGAATACTATCCCGACATAGACAGTGCAATAAGTCGCATAAAGGCTGCAGGTACAGAGAGCATTTATTTTCTTGCCCACTCTACCGGAGGACTTATAGCTTCTCTTTATTTGGACGCTCGCAAAAGTGAGAGCAGCATAAAGGCGGTTGTACTCAATTCTCCTTTCTTAGACTACAACCTTCCCAAGTTTCAGAAAAATGTATTGATACCTTGTCTTGCTTTTTTCAGACCTCTGATTGGCAAAATGACTATTTCGCAGGGAAATGACAGAGTTTATGCCAACAGTTTGCTCAGCGACTATGGCGGAGAGTGGGTTTTTGATACTCTGATGAAGTTTCCCGTTTCTCCTTCGGTAACTGTGAATTGGCTTTCGGCAATCAAGAAAGGTCATCGCAAGATTAAGCACGGACTTTCGATAGTTCAGCCAGTTCTTGTGTTGAGCAGCGACAAGTCGAACGCCATGCCGCACAATTCAGACCTTGTTCTCAACTATCGACACATACAACAAAGAGCCGACAAGCTCGGAAACAACATAACAAAAGACACAATCCCCGACGGAAAACACGACCTTGCATTGAGTATCAAGCCTGCAAGAGAGATGTTTTACCGCAAGATGTTTGCTTTCTTTGAAAAGTACTGAAACAACTCGGCGTTTCAGAAAAATAAAACGGCGATTTATTTTGCCAAAACGGCGTTTTGCTCGGACAAAACGCCGTTTTGTTTTTGCTTGATTTTGAAAGCAATACAAATCATTGTTTGTTTCAGATTATTCTCAATTAAAATGGAATTATTATCTTTGCAACTTGTTTGACATGAATAAGGTTTTGATATGAATTTGGCAGCTGTTGTATGGGATTTTGACCCGATTGCGATTTCGATAGGCTCGTTGGAGCTGAGGTGGTACAGCCTTTTGTTTGCCCTTGCCTTTGTTGCAGGTTATCTTATTTTGAGCAAAGTGGTTTTTGACAAAGAAAAAGTTCCGCAAAACTACTTGGACAAGTTGGCGTTCTACGTTTTTTTTGGCGTATTGGTCGGAGCAAGATTGGGACACTGCCTTTTCTACGAACCTTCTTACTATTTGTCTCACCCGATTGAGATGTTGTTGCCCGTAAAGATTGATGAGGCAGGCTGGCACTTTATAGGCTATCAGGGACTTGCGTCTCACGGTGGGGCGATAGGCATATTGATTGCCGTATGGCTCTATTGTCGTAAGACCAAACTTCCTATTTTGTGGGTACTTGACCGTTTGGTATTGATTGTTGCCCTTGCAGGAGCGTTTATACGTCTTGGCAACCTTGCCAACAGCGAGATTTACGGACTTGCAACAGGCAGCGATTATGGTTTTATCTTTGTTCAGAATGGCGAAACCCTTCCCAAACACCCCACACAGCTGTACGAAGCAACGGCATACTTTATTTGCTTTGTCGCATTGCTTTCCTACTATCTTGTAAAGAAGAGAAAACCCGAAAATGGTGTGCTTTTCGGGGCTTTTTTGGTCATAGTGTTCCTTTCGAGACTCGTGATAGAACATTGGAAGCAGGTGCAGGAAGCATGGGAACAAGCAATGGTATTGAACATGGGGCAGTTGCTTTCGTTACCTTTTATCTTGGCAGGAGTGATAGTGCTTATACTTGCTTTCAAACACAAGACAGGACCAATATTTGATGCATCAAAATTTACCTTTCAAACAGATAAAAAGAAGAAATAACCAATTAAAAAAATTAACAGACATGAAGAAATTGATATTAGTAAGACACGGACAAAGCGAATGGAATTTGAAGAATTTGTTTACAGGTTGGACAGATGTTGATTTGACAGAACAAGGAATACAAGAGGCAAAACAAGCCGGTAAAACACTGCTTCAAGAGGGTATAGAGCCGCAAATGTGTTTTACTTCTTACTTAAAAAGAGCCATAAAGACACTTAATAACATTCTTGACGCAATGAACATGGACTATCTTCCCGTCGAGAAAAGCTGGCGTTTGAACGAGAAATCATACGGCGACCTTCAAGGCAAAAACAAAGCCGAAGCAACAGAAAAGTTTGGCGAAGAACAAGTTTTGTTGTGGAGAAGAAGTTTCGATGTTCAAGCTCCCGCACTCTCTGCCGACGATGCTCGTTCGCCATACAACGATAAACGTTATGCAGGTGTCGATAGAGCCGAGCTTCCTTTGACAGAAAGTTTGCAAGACTGCATAAACCGTCTCATGCCTTTCTATACAGACCACATACTCAAAGCATTTGAAAAATATGACACCGTTTTGGTTGTTGCACACGGCAACTCTTTGAGGGGTATCGTAAAGACATTGAAGCAAATGAGCAACGAAGAAATCATAAAGTTCAACATACCGACCGGTATTCCTTATTTGTTTGAGTTGAACGACGATTTAAGTATGAAAAGCGACCGTTTCCTTGCCGACGAAGCAACGTTGAAAAAACTAATGGACGAAGTTGCCAACCAAGGCAAAAAGAAATAGTCTCCAAAAACAGACACCACAAGAAACAAGAACAACTTTGGCAGATGTCAATTCTTCAAAAAAGATTGACATCTGCCTTTTGTATTAAATCAAATCTTGTCCAAAGCTCTCTTTATTCGTTCTATGCTTTCGGTGATTTGTTCATCGGTGATGATAAGAGCCGGTTTGAGACTCAGACATTGACTATTGAAAAGGTGTGTTCCCGTGATTATTCCCTCAGAGAAGCAAGCAATCAAAGCCTTTTGCCAATCGACATCTTCTCTCAGCTCTATACAGTTGAACAATCCTATGCCTTTTACCTGCTTAATTAAAGGGTGGGTAAGCTCGTTGCGGTATCTTGTGCCTTTTCTTTCCACATCTGCCATGAGCTTGTCCTCAATTATGCAGTTGAGAGTTGCAAGGGCGGCAACGCAACCAAGAGGGTGTCCGCCAAAAGTGGAGGCATGACCTATCAATGGGTGATGATTGTTGAGGCTTTGCATGATGTCATCTCTTCCGACGAAAGCTCCTATCGGCATTCCGCCTCCCATACCTTTTGCAATGCAGAGAATGTCAGGCACAATGCCCTCAAAGTGTTCAAAAGCAAAGAGTTTGCCCGTTCTTCCGAAACCTGTCTGAATTTCATCGAAGATTAGAACTGTTCCTGTTTCGTTGCAGCGTTTTCTGAGGGCTTGCAACCAACCCTCGATAGGCAGTTTGACCCCTTCACCCACGGCAACAGCTTCTGCAACCACGCAGGCGGTACGCTCAGTTATCTTTTCAAGGTCTTCAAAGCTGTTGTAACCAATCTTGTTGCAGTCGGGGAGCAGGGGGCGAAAGCCTCTTGTGAACTCTTCTTGTGAAAGCATCGACACAGCCCCGAGTGTTGAACCGTGGTAAGAGGCTTTGCAGGAAATAATCTCACTTCTTTTGGTGAACAACTTGGCGGCTTTTAATGCTCCCTCTATGGCTTCCGAACCGCTATTGACGTAAAAAATTTGAGAAAGGCTTTCCGGCAGAAACTCTTTAAGTCTTTTTATGTATTTGTATTGGGGACTTTGGACAAATTCTCCATACACCATGACGTGCATATACTTATCCATTTGCTCCTTGACAGCCTGCACAACCTTGGGATTGCGATGTCCTACATTTCCGACGCAAATACCGCTCAACATATCCATATATCGCTTTTTGTCGGTGTCCCAAACATAAATGCCCTCAGCCTTTTCGACATCTATCATTATTTGGTCTATTTCGCCCACTTGGGCAACCAATTTTCTGAAATCTTGTACCGATGTTTTCATTCTTATTGCCGTTTTTCGCTGCAAAGGTAAAATTTATTTTGACTTGGTTGTTTACTTTTTTGGTTTTTTGCTGTCTGTTGTTACACCAAAGTATTAACTTTGCAGTTGCTTTTTTGACAAAAAACGAACACCATGATTAGAAAAAGAAGTTGGCTTTTGCTTGTCGTATTGCTTTGTTTTACAACATCGCTTTCGGCACAATACGAAATCAAAGTGGAGATTGAGAACTCCAAGGACTCTTGTCTGCTTTTGGGACATTACTATCTTGACAAGACATACGCCATCGATACTGCTTGGAGTAACAAAGGCAAGTTTGTATTCAAGAAAAAGGACAAAAAGTTGGAACCGGGGATTTATTTTTTCAGCAATCTCAAAGGCAGGTTCTGCGAATTGATGATTGATACAGAGCAGAAAATGAGCCTAAAAACCGTAGAGAATGACTGGGTCGGTAAAATGAAAGTCAAAGGTTCAAAGACATCTGCACTCTATTTTGATTATATGCAAGCCAATGAGCCTCTCAACAAAGAATATGAGCGTTTGAGTAAGGTAAAAGATGCCATGACAAAGCCGGAATATGACAGCTGTTTGAGGAGTGTGCAACTAAGAGGCGACAGCTTGAAAAACAGCTTTATCGAAAGAAACCCTCAGCATCTTTTGAGCAAAGTTTTGCTTGCAACAAAGGCTGTTCAAGTACCGGAAATGCCAATTTTACAAGGAGAAGACGGCAAACCCGACAGCACAGAGTGGGCAAATCGTCGTTGGTATTGGTACAAGCAACATTTCTTTGATAATATCGACCTTGGTTGTTCGGGACTTTTGAGGACACCTTCGGCTGTTTTCTTCCGTTCATATGATTATTTTTGGAACGAAATCATGAAGTATGAAAGCGTGGACACTATTTTGGTCTATGCAGAACAGATTATCGACAAAGCCAAAGGCTCAAAGGCAATGAACCGTTTCCTTATTCACAATATCACCGAACGCTATTTGCAAAGCCCTGTCATGGGACACGACAAGGTTTATGTCGAAATGGTGAAGCGATACATCAAAACAGGAAAGGCGGACTGGCTTTCTCCTTCGTCAATCGAGAGCGAAGTTCTTCGAGCCGAGAAGTGGGAAAATATTTTGATAGGAAAAACAGTACCAAACCTTGCATGCCCCGATGAAAACAATGTTTGGCACGACCTCTATTCAATGAACACCAAATATAAAATCCTGATTTTTTGGTCTGCCGACTGCGGTCATTGTTCTACGGAAGTACCCAAGATTTACGACTTCTACAAACAATACAAAGAGAAGTATAATCTTGAAGTCATGGCGGTCAATACCGAGAGCGACACACTGCATTGGCACAAGTTTATTGCAGACAAGGATTTGCAATGGGTCAATGTGAACGGCTTGGTTGCCAACTTCGATTGGCGAGAGTACTTCGATGTGGTAAAAACTCCCGTGGTGTTTATTCTCGATGATAAAAATAAAATCATTGCCAAGAACATTCAGGGAGACAATATCGCAAAGATTATGGAGTTGTTGGACGAGGGTAAACTTAAATTTTGATTTTGATGAGAAGCGATTTTCGATTTTGCGGCACGAGGCGGCTTTGTGTATTGATAGTTGTATGTTTTGTATTTGTGATTTGTGCATTTGAGAGCTTGTCGGCTCAAAACCGCAACTACAATGTGAAACTTTGGATTTATGAGTTTGAGGATAGTGTGGTTTATGTGAGGGGAGCATACGGCGAAAGAACGGATATATTGCTCGATTCTCTCACCTTGCAGTCAGACGGCAGCTTTATTCTCAAAGGAAACTTCCACCCCGGAATTGTTGTTGTCTCTTCGGTAAAGGAAGATATGTTTTCATTCGTATTGGACAAAGAGACCGACTTTGAAGTGTCCATTTTCCCCGACGGATTTTACGAGGTAAAGGGCAGTATCGAGAATGACCGCTACTTGGAATACCAAAAGATGAACAGAGAGTACCGACTTGTTCTCTACCAAGCCGAGCTTGCTCTCAAGGAAGACCCTCAGAAGAAAGACAGTCTCAACTCTGTTGTGCAAAAAGCAAAAAACACTTTCGACACCTACCGCAATAGCTTCCACGAACTCTACCCTGACAATATGATGAGCGTACTTGTAAGGGCGGTTTCGCAGCCCGAACTACCTAAACACTATCTCAATCCCGACGGAAGTGTGAAAAAAGAAACAGCCTTGGAGTATGCTTATTATTTTCGTACGCACTATTGGGACGATTTTGATTTCTCAGACGAGCGAATTTTGGGAACGCCATATTTCTACAAGAAGTTCCAAACCTATATCGACAAGATAACGATGCAAAATGCCGACAGCGTTTTTGTTTCTTTCAAGTCATTTATTGATTTGGCAAATAGTCGCAAGGGCGAAAGCTATTCTCGCTACATCATGGAGCTTTATCTTACCAAACTTCCGCGTCTTCCGTTCTCCTTTAATGAGATATTATACACTCGAATAGTCGATGAAATGATAAATGACGACTATACACCATGGCTTTCTCTCTCGGAAAGGGAAGCTCATCAGTCATATATTGAGCAGATACGACCATTTCTTCCCGGAAAAGCTTTTCCTAACATTTCGGCACAGACTTTGGACGGAAGAGAACTCTCGCTTTATAACCTCAAACACCGATACACTATTGTTTTCTTTTGGAGTGCAGGTTGTGAGAGTTGCAAAAAGAACGCAGAGGAACTGAAAGAGTTTTATAACAGCAGCAAAGACAAGTATGACTTTGAGGTCTTTTCAATCGAAATGGGAGGAGACAGAGGCAAAACCCAAAAGCAAACCTCCGAAGAGGGTTTGGAGTGGTTTGTTTTGCAAGCCAATCCGGCTCAAATAGAGAGCCGCTATGGTCTTAACGTAGAGCATACTCCCGAAATTTACATTCTCGACAGCAACAAGAGAGTGCTGAACAAAACAGTCCTCTCTTCACATATCAAAGCAGTGATTGAACAAGAAGAAAAGTTCTCGCCAAACTCTCGAAAAGAGAAATAATTTTTACCAAAAGCAAACACAGAAAATCCATTGAAAATGAGAGTACATTTTATAGCCATAGGAGGAAGTGCAATGCATAATCTTGCAATCGCATTGCACAAAAAAGGATACAATGTCAGCGGAAGCGATGACGAAATTTTTGAACCGGCAAAGTCGCGTCTCCAACAATACGGACTATTGCCCGAAAGCGAAGGCTGGTTTCCCGAAAAGATAAGCGGGGAGATAGATGCAGTCATTCTGGGTATGCATGCAAAGGAAGATAATCCCGAATTGATAAAAGCAAAGCAAATAGGATTGAAGATTTACTCCTATCCGGAATATCTGTACGAACTCGGAAAAGACAAAACAAGGATAGTGGTGGGTGGAAGTCATGGAAAAACAACCATAACTGCCATGATACTTCACGCATTGAAGACTTTGGGAATAAATACCGACTATATGGTAGGGGCAAAGATTGAGGGATTTGACGTAATGGTCAAGTCTGACGAGCAGAGCCGTTACATGGTGTTGGAAGGAGACGAATACCTTTCATCGGTTTTGGATATGCGACCAAAGTTTCATCTCTACAAACCTCATATCGGTATAATCAACGGAATAGCATGGGATCACATCAATGTCTTTCCGACTTTTGATAACTATGTGGAGCAGTTCAAGATTTTTGCAGACAAGATAGAGCAAAACGGAAGCCTGATATACTACAATCAAGACGAAAATATAAGAAAGATAGCCGCACAGGCACGAGAGGATATTAGTCTTTTGCCATACGAGGGTTTGAAATGTAAAATAGAAAACGGCATTACCATAGTGCAGGAGGGTGGAAAGGAATATCCTATAGAAGTTTTCGGCAGGCACAACCTGATAAACATGAACGCAGCCATGCTTGCCTGTGAGGCAATCGGTGTCAAGAGAGAAGATTTCTTGCAAACGATGTGTTCTTTTGCAGGTGCGGCAAAGCGTCTTGAAAAGGTGGCAGCAGGAAAGACACAAGCAGTCTTTTCGGATTTTGCTCACTCACCCTCAAAGCTCAAAGCCACAATACAGGCTGTCAAAGAACAATATCCCGACAGACGTCTGCTTGCCTGCATGGAGCTTCACACTTTCTCTTCTCTGTCTCGCAACTTTTTGTCTCAATATAAGGGTTGCATGGATATGGCAGATATTGCAGCGGTTTACTTTTCCAAGCATGCTATAGAGCTTAAACGTTTGGAGAATTTAGATGTCAAAGAGGTTGCCGAGGCTTTTTCAAAGAGCGGATTGAGAGTATTTACCGACAGATGCTCTTTGCAGGAGTTTATAATAAGCAATTCCGAGAGCAATACCAACGTTCTTATGATGAGTTCGGGCAACTTTGACGGTATAAACATCAAAGAATTTGCACAAGAGTTGATTAAATAACGCAAATAAACAACATATACAAATGGGAAAGTTCAAAGTAGGAGACAAAGTAAGGTTTTTGAGCAGCAGCGGCTGCGGAATAATACGCTCATTTGCCGCAACAAACGTGGCAAATGTCGAAGATGAAAGCGGATTTGAAATCCCGACAATGCTGAGCGACCTTATACCATATTATCTTCCCGAAGCAGAGGGAACGATTTTCGCAACAGAAAAACAAGACACTCAACCCTCTCTCAAAGAAGAGAAAACAAGCAGAGTGTCAAGCCACGAGCAGGAAATACCTGCGGAAACAGAGCCGCTTGATAATCGTATCTCGCCACTATATCTCAATAAACTGAGAAACAAAACTTCCGAAGGCGTGTATCTTTGCTTTGTTCCTCATGAGCAAAGGTGGTTAGTTTATGGCGACATCGATGTTTATGTGGTCAATTTCACTCCTCACCGCATCATCTACTCACTTTTGCTTGCCAAGGAGGGCTGTGGATTTGTTTCTCAGGACTTTGGTTCTTTGGAAGCCGAAGAGAAAGTTTTGATAGACACCATTTCGAGAGAGCAAATAGACAGCTGGAAGAGGGGTTGTATGCAACTACTCTTTCACGACGACAAGATGCAGAACGTACTGCTTCCGATAAATTGCGAACTCAAAGTGAGAACAAACCGTTTCTTTACCGAGGGCAGCTTTATCGAGAATGCCTTCTTTGCCGAAAAAGCAATAGTTTATCCGCTTTGCACAATGTTGTCGGTAGGTGTCTTTATGCAGGGCGAAGTTGCCGAGACGGAAGAATGTAAAGACAAGTACGAAGAGCCGATTGTGGAAACAATATATAAAAACGTTACCGACACATTTTTGCACAAACACTTGAGCGGACGAAGCACAGCAGAAGTCGATTTACACATCAATGAACTTGTTGAAGATGCCGCATCACTTTCACCCGAGCGTATTTTGCAACTGCAACTTCACTATGCGACCAAGTGCCTCAATGAAGCAATAATCGAAAACGTAAATACAATCATTTTCATTCACGGAGTAGGGCAGGGCGTTTTGAAAAGAGAGCTTTGCAAAGAACTTGACAAATATAAGGGTTTACACTATTTTGATGCTCCAATGGCAAAGTACGGAGTTGGAGCGACGCAAGTATATATTGGAACGAACTTTGAGAAAGTCAGATAGCGATGACACACCTTCCGACCATAATTACCGATTTGTCGCTCATACTGATATTGGCATCAATTTTCAGTGTGTTGTGCAAAATCCTCAAACAACCGGTCGTACTCGGCTACATAGTGGCAGGATTGCTCGCCGGACCACATATTTCTCTCATTCCAACCGTACAACCCGAAAACATATCAACTTGGGCAGACATAGGAGTTATCTTTTTGCTCTTCGGAATGGGATTGGAGTTTAGTTTCAAGAAAATGATGTCCATTGGTAAGGTGGGAGGAAAGGCAATGCTTTTTGAAGTTCTCACACTCTCTGTTTTCGGTTTTGCAATCGGCAGGCTGATGGGTTGGAATGTTATTGATAGTATGCTCTTGGGCGGAATGCTCACAATGAGTTCGACTGCCATAATCGTCAAGGCGTTCAATGACATGGGACTTCAAAAAGAGAAGTTTGCAGGCATAGTGTTCGGAATACTTGTCTTTGAGGATTTGTTTGCCATTTTGCTCATGGTTATTCTTTCAACCTTTGCCGTAAGCAGGTCTTTTGAGGGTAGCGAGCTTGCAATGATGGTTGCAAGGTTAGGATTTTTTCTTGTGATGTGGTTTGTTTGCGGAATATATCTTATACCAACCCTACTCAAAAAGATAAAGAAATATCTCAATAGCGAGACACTTCTTTTGGTTGCCATGGGTCTGTGTTTTCTTATGGTGGTTTTGGCAACCAAGGCAGGCTTTTCGTCGGCTCTCGGTGCGTTTATCATGGGTTCAATCCTTGCCGAAACCATAGAACTCGAAAACATAGAAAAGGTAATCCAACCCATCAAAGACTTTTTTGGTGCAATCTTCTTCGTATCGGTCGGAATGATGGTCGATCCTCAAGTGTTGTTTGACAATTTCTCAACGGTAATCATTATTGCCGCCGCTTCCATTGCCGGAAAGATGATTTTCACAACCACAGGCGTAAGATTGGCAGGCGAAAGCATGAAGACGGCAGTTCAGTCCGGATTTTCACTTGCACAGATGGGAGAGTTCTCTTTTATCATTGCCTCTATGGGTATGAGCTTAGGTGTAACCTCTGCAAGCATATACCCTATTGTGATAGCGGTTTCGGTCATCACCACCTTTACAACCCCATATACAATAAAACTTGCTCTTCCTGCCTACCACGTACTCGAATCTGTTTTGCCAAACTCCCTTACCGACAAACTCAACAAGCGAGAAGACAAGAAAGAGGGAGAGAAAGAATCGCAATGGAAACAGCTCTTGATGTCCTACTTTTTTAATTTGGCAATTTTTTCTGCAATATGTCTTTCGGTTTACTTTGTTTCGGTAGCTTTTCTTTTGCCACTGTGTGCAACTTTCGACAACTTGGACTTTGGACATATCATTTTCAGTTTTGTTAGCATTATTGCGATGTCTCCTTTCTTGATAGGAATGGTGAGAAATCGAGGAAGGCAGTCTTTCCTCTTTCTCTCGTTATGGTCTTCGCACAACAACAATCGTTACTTCCTTACCGCAATGATAGGACTCAGATGGGTTGTGGCAATAGTTTTCCTTTTTATGACGATAAAGCTCTATTGGAACATATCTTCGGTTGTGATTGTGGTTGTTGCACTCGTTGTTTTTGCATTCATTTTCCAGAACAAAAATCTGCAAAAAGGTTATTGGAAGTTAGAAGCTCGATTTGTGAAGAACTTTAATCAAAGGCAGATAGAAATGAGGCTAAATCAAAACAGCAAACAAGAGGGCAATATGCACGAATTGGACAATCTGCATTGGATAGACAAAAATCTATATGTCTCAACCTATCTTGTGCAGAAGGGAGGGGTGGTCGAAAACAAGACATTAAAAGAACTAAACCTCCGAAAGGTGTATGATATTATCATTGTCGCAGTTACCAGAAACGGAAAGCAGATAAACTTTCCCGATGGCGACTTTCGCTTGGAAGTGAATGACACCTTGCTTGCACTCGGACAGATACAAAAACTCAAAAACGCACAAATAGACTACAAAGGAATAGATTTGGACTACTCAAAAGTGATTAACCTTCACGACTTTACCCTCAAACAGCAGGCAGACAAGCACAGCAGCATCAAGTGTATGACATTTATCATTGGAGAAAACTCGTCTTGGATTGACAAGAACCTCTATGATGCACAGCTGAACCGCAAGACCAACTGCCTTGTTGTTGGCATAGAACGTGGAGATATACCTATACCAAATCCTTCCTCACATGTGAGGTTCAAAAAGGACGACATGGTATGGGTGATGGGCGATGACAAATCTTTGTACAAACTTTTGGAGACCAACTTTTTTGAATAGAAACACCAAACCAATGCAGACAATTATTAGAGAAGAAGATGTGATGAGCTTGCAAAAGCAACTCTCAAGACAAATGCCTACGGTTGCAATCAAAGAACGCATAAAGACATTGAAACATCTTCGCTCGGTGATTTTGAGCCACCTTGATGAGATTGAACAAGCACTCTTTGAAGACTTGCACAAGAGCAGGGAAGAAAGTTACATGACCGAAACAGGCATAGTCCTCTCTGAGATAAGTTATCAACTCAAACACCTGAAACATTGGAGTCGCAAAAAGAGAGTTCATAGCAGCTTGAGTCTCTTTCCTTCCAAGGCATACAGAGTGCCTCAGGCTTACGGAGTGGTGTTGATTGTCTCTCCATGGAACTATCCCCTGCAACTTAGCCTTCTGCCTTTGGCAGGAGCTTTGGCAGCCGGCAACAGAGTATTGTTGAACCCCTCTTTGCAAAGTCCTGCCACCACATCACTTTTACAAAAGATGATAAACGACAACTTCCCAGCTGAGTTGGTTTACTGCCTTGGCGGAAGCATAGACGAAACCAACAAAATCCTCGAACAAAAGCCCGACTATCTTTTTTTTACAGGTTCACCGATAACAGCAAAGTTGATAATGAGCAAAATTGCCGACAAGCTGATACCCACAACTCTCGAACTCGGAGGCAAATCGCCCGTCATTGTCGATGAAGATGCCGACTTGTCTGTCGCAGTCAGGCGTATAGCGCTCGGAAAATTCATCAACTGCGGACAAACCTGCATAGCACCCGACTATCTCTTTGTTCATAGCTCGCTCAAACAGCGATTTATAGAGCAGTTTAAGGCCTTTGTTTCATCGGAGTTTGGAGAAAATCCGCTTCAATCTCCCTTTTATGGCAGAATTATCAACTCTCATCACTTCGATCGCCTCAGTTTGCTCATTGAACAAGACAAGGTGATTTTCGGAGGCAAAACCATAAGAGAGCAAAACTACATAAGTCCCACCCTTATCGACAGCCCTGCACACGACAGCCCGATAATGAACGAAGAAATTTTCGGACCACTCTTGCCGATTTTAACCTTTGACACAATCGACAGTGTACTTGATCACCTTCGCTTACAAGAACGACCGCTTGCACTCTACTATTTTGGAAGCAAAAACAAAGACATAGTTGATAAAACTACTTCGGGAGGTTGCTGCATCAACGATACCATAATGCACATAGTGCCACATTCGCTCCCTTTTGGAGGAGTGGGAAACAGCGGTTTGGGAGCCTACCACGGCAAAGCCTCCTTTGACACCTTTACTCACTACAAATCACTGCTCGTATCTCACAAACACATTGACCTTCCGTTCAAATATCCGCCATACGGTAAACATTCATACACTCTTTTCAGACGCTTGATGAGGTAAAACGTAATTTGCAAACTACTTTCTCCAACATTTTGAGAGCAAAACAAAACCCTCTTTTCATACATCAATAATTGGTAAAATGAAATAAAGAGTTGAAAAAATGAAACCAAGAAACGATTTTTTCAGTATAACAACAAGAGAAAAATGACGAAAGAAGGCAAAAACATAATTGTAAATAAATAAGGCTGTTAGGTTTTGAAGACGGCAAAAAACACCAAAAAAAACGAAGAAACGCTCGCAGTTTGCATATTTTTTTGTAATATTGCCAATTCAAAAACACAGTATTAACAAGAGGTCGCAGAGCGACACAGAGTTGAGATATGAAGAAAAAGATACTATTTTTAGCACTTGCGTTTGTGAGTTTGTGTTGCGGAGTTCAGGCACAAGATCCGCACTTCTCGCAGTTCTATGCCAATCCGCTTTATACCAATCCTGCTTTGGCAGGAACGGCAGTTTGTCCTCGATTTTCGTTGTCTTACAGAAATCAATGGCCCGGTTTGGACGCATTCAAAACCTTTACAGCGAGCTATGACCAACACTTTGACTTCCTTTCGGGAGGCATTGGAGTTATGGTGATGAGCGATGCACAGAGCGAGTTTTACAGAACCAATACCGCAGCCTTGATTTACTCATTGCGATTGAAGATTGCAAGAGATGTTTATGTCAATGTTGCGGCTCAGGCAAGCCTTACCAACCGCAGTTTGGATTGGGATCAGTTGTCATTTCCCGACATGATTGACCCTCGTTATGGATTTATCTACACCACCATGGCAGAAAGACCCGAAGACTTGTCTCATACCTATTTTGATGTGGGAACGGGAGCTGTTGTTTATGGAGAAAATTGGTTTGTGGGAGCGTCTGCATTCAACCTTTTGAGACCGGACGACGGCTTTATATCGTACAACCGTATCCCTATCAGATTTACAGCCAATGCCGGCATGAGGTTTAACCTTGCAAGAGACCAGAGAAGAACAAATGCCTTCTTTGGAGCTCCGATAATATCACCAAACATTATCTACTCTTACCAAGGCAAGTTTCAGATGTTGAACTATGGTTTGTATTTGGATTGGAGTCCTTTCATTGTAGGAGCATGGTATCGTCAAGCAATCACCTTTGAGAACTCCGATGCCCTTGTGCTGATGTTTGGATTGCAATACCAATCGCTAAAAATCGGATACAGCTACGATATAACAGTATCAAAGCTCTCCAATGCTTCGGGAGGAGCTCACGAGGTAACCTTGGGCGCTCAGCTTCCTTGTCCGGAGAAACGCAAGAAAGTAAAACCAATCAAGTGTCCGTCATTCTAAAAACAGATGACAATTTGAGTTGAGAACGTATATAATAGTATAGGAATAACAAAAACAGCAGAAATATGAAATTAGTCGGAAAAGCAATTCTTGGTTTGAGCGTTGTTGCCCTTCTGTTTGGTTGCAAAGGAAAGGAAAAATCTGCAACAACCGGTTGGAACTTGGACGATCCCAAATGGGGAGGATTTGAATCGGCAAAGGTGAAAGAGCAGATGACACCTCCGGGAATGGTATTCATCGAAGGCGGAGCGTTCGTCATGGGTTCGATGACAGACAACGTAAGATATGAGTGGCACAATCAACCAAAGAAAGTAACCGTTTCATCGTTCTATATGGACGAGTGTGAGGTAACAAACTTGGATTACAGAGAATACCTCTATTGGTTGAACAGAGTGTATGGCAATGACTATCCCGAAGTATATCAGAAAGCATTGCCCGATACCTTGGTATGGAGATCAAAGCTAAGTTACAACGAACCAATGGTCGATTATTATTTCCGTCACCCTTCATGGGCAGATTATCCCGTTGTGGGCGTGAGCTGGGTACAAGCCTCCGAGTATTGTAATTGGAGAACAGACCGTGTAAACGAAAAGATACTTATAGACAAAGGCATATTGGAGTTTGACCCCGATCAGGCAGGCGACAACGTCTTCACTACCGATGCATACCTTGCAGGACAGTACGAAGGATATGTGAAAGAAGACTTGGAAGACCTCAATCCAAACTCACAAGGAACTCGTAAGGTACAACCCGAAGACGGTATATTGTTGCCACGTTTCCGACTACCAACCGAAGCAGAGTGGGAATATGCAGCCTTGGCATTGGTTGGCAACACAGTCGATGAGAGAATAGTTGAGAGAAGAATTTACCCATGGAACGGACATATCACACGTACAGCAGAGAAGAAGTACTATGGTGAGATGATGGCAAACTTCAAGAGAAGCCGCGGCGATGCAATGGGAGTTGCAAGCGCCCTTAACGACCACTGGGAATACACAGCACCCGTTATGTTCTACTTCCCTAACGACTTCGGTCTTTACAACATGGCAGGCAACGTGGCAGAGTGGGTGATGGATGTTTACCGTCCTAACACAGGCTTGGACGCCGAAGATATGAACCCATACAGAGGAAACGTCTATATGACCAAGGTAACAGACAGCGACGGCATGATAGCCGAGAAAGACTCTCTTGGCAGAATATCGTACAGAGCAGTTACCACCGAGGAATGTATCAACCGCTTGAACTATCGTCAGTCTGACAACATCAACTACTTGGACGGAGACTTGGCATCTCAACTTTCCGACTCGTGGATAACCGAAGGCGGTGAAGAAGAAGGCGGCGAAGGCGGATTTACCGACGAAGAGGGCGAAGGAGAAGAAGCCAAATCGGAAACCAACGGAATGTACAACTACGGCAAGACATCAATGATTGACGACAAAGCACGAGTTGTCAAAGGCGGCTCTTGGAAAGACAGAGCATTTTACCTCAGTCCGGGACAAAGACGCTACTTAGACCAAAACCAAAGTGCAAGTTGGATAGGCTTCCGTTGTGCAATGGACAGAGTAGGTTCGAGAGAACAATAGAAATCAAGGAGCTTTTTCAGAAAGTTTAATGCAAACAAGGCGTCTGACCTGTGGTCAAACGCCTTGTTTGCATTATATTCAAGTACTTTTTTTGAAAACGCTATCCTACTTACTGATTGTCCTTATTGATTAGATTGACTACGACATAACTCTGCCATTTGGTTTTGAGTGAGCCAAACCTTATCCTGCTCCAACTTTACTTCAAGTTGGGTATTGCCGTCCTCTGTTGTGTAAAGGACGATTGTCGAGCCGTTATTTGCAACAATCCTGTTTTCCCTCATCTTTCAATAGTGTTTCAAAAAGTGTATTTAAGAAATGGAAATTTGTTGCTTGTGTTTAACACTGCAAAATTAAGGATTATTTGCTGTGAAGCCTCAATTTTGCCGACAATTTCTCGTTTTGTACGTTTGACATCTGTTCTGAATGTTTAGCAGGTCAAGGATAACAATGACTTGCATGCGGTAACATTCGACACCATATCGTCGAGATTTGATAAATAATAATACCCATATTTTCATAATAGGACTTCGGACTGTTAAACCAAAGGTTTGAGCAAATTTCTCACCTGTTTTGAGAGCAAAATAGGGCTTTTTCGGAACTATGTTTACTCTTGCTGCAACAACATAAGGGTTTTTGCTCACTAACATGAAGTCTTTTTGAAAAAAGACGAAGGATTAGCACACAAAAGACGAAGGATTAGTGAGCTTAACTCTTCGTCTTTTTTCAAAAAGATGCAGTCTTATTTTACCCACATCAACACGTATTTTACAAACACTTGAAACACAAACGATTGCTTAACGCTCAAATACTCGAAAAAATCGACCCGCACCCCGACCGACCCCAAAAAATCGCAAGCATTCGGGCTTAAAATTTGTCAAATGTTAAAATTTTTGCCATTCATAACTACTTTATCCTCGCAATGAGTAAATACATATCACTTAATTTCTAAACTTGAAGTTGCAAATCCGCTGTATGGTAAAGAGGTTGATGAGAAAAATGTGATGTTGATGGGCTTGGAAAAGGGATCTCATACTTACAACTATCATCGTCCATACAAAGCCCGAACGTGCTACTTACTGCCATGAAATGTAGCATTGCAGCATGATTTTCGCCGCTTAGATTGGTGATACTAAAAAATTATCGTATTTTTGCATTGCCAAGACGAGAGTGTGTTACGGATAATTGGGATACTCTCAACGGTAAACAAATTAAATTTAACTCTATCGAAAAATGGGAAGCATCATAATCTCTACTTTCGCAGCGAATAAATCTTTTGTATAATGGCAAATAATAACCAAGATAGATTAAAAGTAGTGTTTGTTGAGAAACATAAGATCGTTAAGTGTTTGGCGGAACAGATTGAAAAGCTTCTGCAACTATTAACAAGTAGAGTATCAATAAGGTGCACCCATTGCTCAAAACCATCAGTAAGATTACAGAAATCCATTAGGTAAAGATGAGCGACTTGGGTACTAATGAAAATTGTAAGAATAAAATCATGACAGACAAGATAAATATCCGCAAACTCGAAGCTGACCTGTGGGAGTCGGCTGATTTGCTTCGAGCAGAGTCAAAACTAACCAGTAGCCAATATTGTATGCCGGTGTTAGCATTGCTTTTTCTTCGTTATGCGTATAGCCGTTTCAAAATGGTAGAGGCTGAACTAATGAAGAACCGCCCAAGTCGTGGAGGACGTGTGATGCCTATAGAGCCAAATGATTTTGCGGCAAAGAGTGCATTGTATTTGCCAAGAGAAGCTCAATTTGACTATCTTGTCAATCTATCAGACGACCAACCATTGGGCGAAGCAGTCAATCGTGCTATGGGTTTGGTTGAAGAGCAGAGTGAACAGCTGAAGGGTATTCTGCCCAAGTCATACACCATGTTCAGCGATGAACTGTTGCATAAACTGCTCCGCATTTTCAACAATAAGACTTTGAACGAAATCGGTGGAGATGTCATCGGTCGCATCTATGAATACTTTCTCTCGAAGTTTGCCAAGGCTGTGGCATCAGACGATGGCGTGTTCTTCACTCCAAAGTCCTTGGTCAAGATGCTCGTTAATGTATTGGAGCCAAAGCAGGGCGTCTTGCTCGATCCTGCTTGTGGTTCGGGTGGCATGTTCGTACAGACAGGCGACTTTGTGAATGAAAATGGCATAAATGCCAATACCCAAATGACCTTTTACGGACAAGAAAAGGTGGAGTACAATGCCCAGCTCTGTCTGATGAATATGGCAGTTCATGGGTTGAATGGTCGTATCATCAGTGGCGACGAAGCCAACTCGTTCTATCATGATGCCTACAACCTTGCCGGCAAGTGCGACTATATAATGGCAAATCCTCCATTCAATGTAGATAAAGTAAAGTCGGAATCAGCATCTGCAGCCGGTCGTTTGCCATTCGGTTTGCCGGGGGTTAATGCCAAGACCAAGGAGATTAGCAATGCCAACTATCTTTGGATTTCATATTTCTATGCCTACCTCAATGAACATGGCCGTGCAGGCTTCGTCATGGCATCATCGGCAACGGATAGTGCCAACAAGGATCGTGATATTCGCGAGAAACTGGTCTTGACGGGCGATGTGGATGTGATGGTGAGCGTGGGCAACAATTTCTTCTACACCCTCTCGCTTCCTTGCTCGCTGTGGTTCTTCGATAAGGCAAAGCGTTTAGAGAACAAGAACAGGGTGCTATTCATTGATGCCCGCAACTATTACACCGTGGTCGATCGTACACTGAACGAGTGGACGGAGTGGCAGTTGAAAAACTTGCAAGCCATTGTACACCTCTATCGTGGAGAGCAGGACAAGTATAGGTCGCTTATCAATGCGTATCGGAATGCACTGAGCGAACATGCCGAAAGACGTGATAACGCTACTTGGCAAGATTGTGATATGACTTTCGAGAAAGCCCTTGGTGTACTCAACACCGAGGAGGCGATGTACAAAAAATATATCAAAGACCAACAAGATGCCCTCAAAAAGACAAAAGGGAAAAAGGATAAAGATGAATTGAAGGCTATCATTGCAGCCAATGAGGCGGAACTTGCCGTTACCATTGAAGCCAAGGATATGGTAAACGAAGCCATTTGGCTCACTTCAAAGTTCGGTCTTCAAGGCGAATATCAAGACGTTCTTGGTCTCTGCAAGATTGCCACTCTCTCCGAAATAGAAGAAAAGAACTATAGTCTCACCCCCGGAGCCTACGTGGGTGTTGCTGAGGCTGAGGACGATGGCGTTGACTTCCATGAGCGTATGAATGAAATCCATACAGAACTCGCCTCACTCAACAAAGAGGCAAACGTGCTGATGAACGAGATCATGAAGGAATGGGAAACACAGAACATCTACGGACACAAAGGGCAAGAAAGGAGGAGGTATGAGTGAGTGGAAGAAAGTGAAGTTGAAAGATTGTTGCCACAGCATATCTGATGGTGACCATTTACCACCACCTAAATCGGATAGTGGTGTACCTTTTGTGACCATTGCCAATATAGATGCTACAAATCATATTGACTTTGGCAACACCATGTTTGTGCCTTACGAGTATTACAATAATCTCAATGATATTCGCAAAGCAAAGTTCAATGACATCCTTTATTCTGTAGTTGGCTCATTCGGTAAGCCTGTATTAATAAAGGAAAACAAACCTTTTGCTTTTCAAAGGCACATTGCAATTCTTCGTCCTAATAATGAAATTGTTGACTCGCGTTTTCTTTATTATGTGATGCTTTCTCGTGATTTCTATATGCAAGCAGATACTGTTGCAATAGGTGCTGCACAAAGAACGATTAGCTTGACGGCTTTAAGAAATATGGAGGTTGAATTACCATCTATGGAAATTCAGCACCGCATCGCTACCATTCTCTCTCGCTACGACTCTTTGATAGAGAACTATCAGAAGCAGATAAAGCTATTGGAAGAAGCGGCACAGAGACTCTATAAGGAATGGTTCATCGACCTCCGTTTCCCCGGATACGAAAACACCAAGATTGTTGATGGTTTACCTGAGGGGTGGGAGAAGAAGAAGGTTGATAGCATTTACAATATCAAGTATGGAAAGAATCTTTCTACCAAGTTGATAACGGACACAGGACTCTATCCTGTATATGGTGCAAATGGAGTTATCGGTTATTATGACAAGGCTAATTGCAATGAGCAGGTCGTTCTAATAACAAGTCGAGGTAATGGTAGTGGCGATGTGCTGAAGACTTATCACAAAGATGCTTTTATAACAAACAATTCATTCATTGTAACTCCATTAGAAGGATTCGAATATTGTAAGTTGCCATTTACTTTTCAATTCCTAACAATGGCAAATTTCCGAGCTGTAAGAACAGGTGCTGCTCAACCACAGCTTACAAATCAATCAATTCATACTGTTAATGTAGTATTGCCAGATGAAAAATTGATTGAAAAATTCTGTTCTGCAACCATAGGAATGAATGACACTATAATCAAATATAGAGAACAACTCCGCCTCCTCGCCGAAGCCCGTGATCGCCTGCTTCCCAAGCTGATGAGTGGGGAGATAACAGTATAAAGACCAGACGATATGACAGAAAAGAAGCCGAAATATATTGAGGGTGTAGGTTGGCGTTACGAAACGGAGCACAATCAGAAACGCCGGCTCATAGGTCATCGATACAATGACGTGGGAACGTATCTCGTCACCATCGTTGTTAAAGGGCGTAATCCCGTCTTCGGTACTATTGCGGGCAATATCAAGGCACTACCTTCCGACACCAACTACCCTGTCACAGTGCTCTCTCCTTTAGGAGAGAGGGTATTAAACGAAGAACTACCCAAGATTCATGCCATATACCCTATGGTGGAGGTATGGTCGCCCGTATGCATCATGCCGGACCATATCCATCTCATCATTCGCATTAACAGCCTCTTGCCGCCCAAGAAACACCTCGGCATCATTGTGGGAGCGTTCAAGGGAGGAGTGAGCAGAGCTTGGGGTGGAGGCACACTCTTTGAAGATGGCTACAATGACCGCATACTCATGCGAGATGGGCAGTTGAAGAACTGGACTGCTTATCTGCGTGCTAATCCATATCGCCGGTTAGTGAAGCATGAATGCCCGCATCTGATGAAACGCTCGCATTGTATCGTGATAGATGGCATCCGCTATGGTGCTTTCGGTAACTTCATGCTGCTGAGGTATCCCGAGAAGGTGCAGGTGTTCTTTCATAGGAGAATGGAAGAAAATGGGCAGACAGTGGCTACGGAGCAGACGATTCTCTGGCAAAGGGAGCATAAGCGACTGATGGAAGCTGCCGCACAAGGCGATGTGCTGGTAACGCCAGGTATCAGCGAATGTGAGAAACGCATCAAGAACGAATGTCTGCAAGAGCGATACCCTCTCATCCATATACAAGACAAACCCATCGGGCAGTACTGGAAACCAGAGAAAAGCCGCTTTGAGGCATGCGTGGCCGGCTCTCTCCTCATTCTTGCACCATGGCAGGAAGACCAGAATGGGGATAGCGATTATGCACGTTTCCATAACCTCAACAGCCTTGCTGCTGCCATCTGCTCACTTGATGTAGAAACAGCAATGAAGTTAACGACAGGCTAACGCCTGACGAACAGGGATAGCTGAGACTGAGAAAGGCGAGGTTGCTCCACGCTTTTTTAGCGTAAGCTACTGAAACAAAAATAAAAAAACAACAGATAAGAACAATGGCAAAAGAGTATAGCGAAGACCTGCTCATACAGAAATCAACAGCCGAACTTCTTGAAAAAGAACTCGGTTGGCAGTCGGTGTATGCCTACGACAGTGAGGTGCTTGGTGAACAAGGTACACTCGGACGAAAGGCACAGAGCGAAGTTGTATTAACACGTCATCTTCGTATGGCTTTGAAACGTCTGAACACATGGATGACAGACAAACAAATGACGGAAGCTATTGAACGTATGACAAGCTACATGAGTTCGCAGACGCTGATGCAGATAAATGAGGAGAAATACCGCTATCTGCGTGATGGTGTACCTGTTACTCGACTAAAACCTAATGGTGAGACGGAGCAGGTAAGGGCTAAGGTTATGGACTTTGCCAATGTGGATAATAATGAGTTTATTGTCGTAAGAGAACTTTGGATAAAAGGTCCTATCCACAAGCGTAGAGCCGATGTGGTCTGCTTTGTGAATGGTCTGCCGCTCGTCTTCATCGAACTGAAGAACCATGACCAAGACATACAGAATGCTTATACAGACAATTATAGAGACTACCTCGATACAATACCTCACCTCTTCCACCACAACGCCATGATTATGCTGAGCAATGGCATGGAGAGCCGTGTGGGTACGGTGGGTGCCAAGTGGGAGTTCTTCCATGAGTGGAAGCGACTGACGGAAATGGATCATGGCAACATCGAACTGCCAACAATGCTTCGAGGTATTTGCAAGAAGGAGAACCTGTTAGATTTGATTGAAAACTTCATACTCTTTGACCATAGTGGCGGCTCTACCGTCAAGATTTTGGCTCGCAACCACCAATATCTCGGTGTAAACCAAGCTGTGGAAATGTATCGTCATCGTGAGGTGATGAAAGGTAAGTTGGGTGTGTTCTGGCATACACAAGGTTCGGGCAAAAGCTATTCGATGGTGTTCCTATCTCAGAAGATAAGGCGTAAGTTTGAAGGCTCACCAACGATTGTGGTGCTGACCGATCGCGATGAATTGAACAAGCAGATAAGTGACACCTTCGAGAACTGTGGATTGTTGGGAGGACTGAAAGCCAAGCAGTTCATAGCACAGAGCGGAGATGACCTAAGGCAGAAACTCATGGGTAATCCGTCGTTCATCTTCTCGTTGATACAGAAGTTTAACAAGGCTGATGCAGAACCTATATATACAGATCATGACATTATCGTGATGAGCGACGAGGCTCACCGCACACAAAATGGTGTATTTGCCGAAAACCTCATGCACATGCTGCCAAAGGCAAATCGTATAGGCTTTACCGGTACACCATTGTTGCGAGACGACAATATCACGGTCCGTACCTTTGGTCAGTATGTCAGCGTGTATGATTTCAAACGTGCGGTGGAGGACAAGGCAACGGTTCCTTTATATTACGAGAATCGAGGGAAGAAGCTGCAAGAACTGAAGAATCCGGAAATCAATGCCGAGATTGCTGCCCGATTGGACGAAGAAGACCTCGACCCATCACAACAGGCAAAATTGGAACGTGAGTTTGCCAAGGAAGTGCATCTGCTTACTGCAGAGAAGCGTCTTAGAGTTGTTGCACAGGACTTTGTGCGTCATTATAGCGACTTGTGGACAAGCGGTAAGGCGATGATGGTTAGCTTCAACAAGGTTACTTGCGTCCGAATGTATAACTACGTACAAGAGTATTGGCAAAAAGAGATAAAAGCCCTGAGCAAGAAGATTGATCAAGATCCATGGCAACAGGAAGTGCAGGAGATGAAGCGTAAGTTGAAATGGATGAAAGAGACGGAAATGGCAGTTGTGGTATCGCAGGAGCAGAATGAAATACAGACCTTCAAGAAATGGCGAGTTGACATCACTCCACATCGTGAGAAGATGGAGAAACGCGAACTTGACAAGGAGTTTAAGGATGCCGACGGAAAACTGCGAGTGGTCTTTGTCTGTGCCATGTGGCTGACAGGCTTTGATGTCAAGCCGTTGTCGTGCCTCTATATCGACAAACCGATGAAGGCACACACGCTGATGCAGACAATAGCTCGTGCCAACCGTGTGGCAGAAGGTAAATCAAACGGACTTGTAATAGATTATATCGGTATTGTAAAAGCTCTCCGACAGGCATTGGCAGACTATACTGCCAATCCTGATGGCGGAGACGAAGGCAACGACCCTACTGTCGATAAAGAGGAACTGATCAAGAACGTATGGGAAGCCATTGTAGCAGCAGAAACATTTCTGCACGACAAGGGCTTTGAGTTGGAGAAACTTATTGATGCAACGATGTTTGAGAAACTATCACTCTTGAAGAAAGCAGCCAATGCACTCTGCGATACCATAAAGACAAGAAAGACTTACTGCACATACTCCACAACCTTGCTACGTCTGTGGAAGTATCTCAACAGAGAAGACATCACAGAAAATATGCGAAAAAAGAAGGATGCAATAGAAGCTATCTACAAGGAATTACAGAAGAAACGCAAACATGCTGACATCACCGACCTGAGCGTAGCAATCAATGATATTGTCAATGAACATCTTGAAATAGATTCCGGTGCTATGATGGTCGCTGATAGTGGAAGTAGTAGAATTGACATCAGCGGCATAGACTTCGATTTATTGCGAAGAGAGTTCGCCAAGCGTGAAGACAAGAATCTTGTGTTACGAGACATTCAAGACTTGCTTCAGGAACGTCTGGCCCGACTATTGGCAGAGAACCCATCAAGAATTAACTTCTACGAGAAGTACCAAGAGATTATCAAGGCATATAATCAGGAACAGAACCGTGCCACAATAGAAAAGACGTTTGAGGAGTTGATGCACCTGTCTCAATCTCTCAGCGAAGAAGAGAAGCGTTATGCACGAGAAGGATTCAAAAGTGATGAAGAACTTTCGCTCTATGACCTCCTATTGAAAGACAATCTGTCAAAGACGGAAGTCGAGAAGCTGAAGAATGTCGCTATAGAGTTGCTTGCTAAAATAAAGGAACAGTTGGCAGGTATGGATCATCCATTCGACAAGCCTACGACACGTGCCACTCTTATCATTACCATTCGCGAAGTTTTGTGGGATAAACTTCCGGATAGTTATGACCTAAATAGTGTTGATTATTACCGCGATACTATCTATAACTATATTAGTCAAAGATATGGTGGAGTGGCATAATAATCTATTTCAAAAGATTGCCTATGTGAGTTGAAAATAACAATTATTTCAAAGACTAATTAGTACACCTTAATTGGACAGAGGTGAAATCAGTATAAGAATTGCTCTGTTGTTTCGTTGTCGCCCATTTTGTCGCCGGCATATATGCTCAAAGCCATATAGAAATCGTTTGTTGTCTTTGCCTGAGCAAATACTCTGTCGCCAAGTTTGTCTTCTTCCATGTTAATCTCTATGTAGTTGGAGAATGTTTTTTGACCGACTTGGCGAATGATGTACGACTTTCCGACTTGTCTTGCTCCTTCAATCAGAAGCATTCTTTCCGACTTTGAAGCAAAATAGTCTTCAATCCTCTTTGTTATCTTTCTATACAGTATGATATATCTTTCTTTTTTCGGTGCAAAGATAGCTATTTTTTCATCGTTCCAACTGCGTTTTCCTACAAAAATGAGTACAAAAATACTGCGTTTTCCTACAAAAATGGGCGAAAAAACTGCGTTTTCCGATTTTGGGGTGATAAAGTGGCGTTCTGTTTGAGTGAAATGCTGTTGTATTTTGGCAAAACGGCGTTTTCTTTTTGGTGATTTTGCTTTTGTTTTTTCGTCTCTTAGAAAGGATTTTCCTACCTTTGCACCAAAGAAATCAAAAAAGGCTTCAAGCTACAAAAAAACGTTGAACAAACATCGACAGTTATGGAAAATAGGACAAAGGAAAATAGAAAGCATATAGGCTTTTTCGGAAGATGCAATGTCGGTAAATCGACTTTGGTCAATGCCTTGACCGGTCAGCAAATATCGATAGTTTCTCCGATTGAGGGAACAACTACCGACATTGTCAAAAAGAGCATGGAACTTTATGGAACGGGAGCTGTGGTGATTATTGACACAGCCGGATTGGACGATGTGAGCAAACTTGGAGAGCAAAGGGTCAAAAGCAGTATTCATGCTTTGTCTTTGGTCGATGTTGCGGTATTGGTGGTAGGGGAGAACACTTTTTCGGATTGTGAGAAGGACTTTCTTTCTCGGGCAAAGGCTTTGGCAGTTCCCGTAATTGTGGTTTATAACAAACAAGACTTGAAAAAGGCAAGTCCCGACTTTGTTCTCTCGATGACACAAGCCGTCGGCAAAAACTTCTTGGTTGTAGAAAATCATTCAAAAGAGCAAATGCTCGCCCTTTCGGAAGTAATAGGAAAAGTATTAAGAGATAACGAGATTGAGAAACGTACACCTCTTCAAGGCGTTGTGAAAAGTGGCGATGTTGTTCTCTTGGTTGTGCCGATAGATTCTTCTGCTCCCGAGGGCAGATTGATTTTGCCGCAGGTGCAGACGATAAGGGACTGTTTGGACAAGGCGTGTGTAAGCATGGTTGTCAGAGAAAGTGAGCTTGACTATGTGTTAAATCAAAAGAAAATCAAACCTGACTTGGTTGTTACCGATTCTCAGGTGTTTGCCATGGTGAGCAAGATTGTGCCGCAAGACATTCCTTTGACAAGTTTCTCTGTTTTGCTTTCGAGAATGAAAGGGGCGTTTGACCAATATCTTAAAGGCACTCCGTATTTGGACAAATTGAAAGACGGCGACAAGGTTCTGATGTTGGAAAGCTGTACTCATCAACCGACTTGCGAGGACATAGGAAGAGTGAAATTGCCGATGCTTATTCGCAAATATACAGGCAAGGATATAAAATGCCAAGCCGTGGCAGGATTGGACGCAATCGGTGTGCCGCTTGAAGAGTTTGCCATGATTATTCAATGTGGTGGCTGCGTTGCAACGGCAAAACAAATCCGTTCGAGGCTGCAACCTGCTCTCGATAGCAACATTCCAGTAAGCAATTACGGTTTGGCAATAGCGTATATGAACGGAATTTTTGAGCGAGTTACCTCTATGTTCAAATAAGATATGACAAAAATTTTGCTACATCGACAAAAAAACGTAATTTTGGACTTTCTTTCAAAAACCGAAACGAGAATGAGAAAAGTAGTAATTCCTGTTTTTGCACTTTGTATGTGTCTGTGTTCATGCCAAAAGGTGCTTTATACCCACTACAACTATGATGAGGTGGTGTACAGCTTTGCAAAAAGCAACAAAACCTTTGAGGCAAAAGATTTGAAAAAGATGATAAAATCATACGAGAGGATTGTGGAAGAGCCGAAGGGCGAAAACGCAGTGCCGCCTCCCGGAGCTTGTGCCGATTATGCTTATTTGCTCTATCTGCAAGGGGACAAGGACAAGGCAAAGCAGTATTTCCAGAAAGAATATATTACTTATCCCGAAAGCAAAACCTATATTGAAAAACTAATGCAAAAAATCGGACTATGAAAAAAGGTATCTTGTTTTTGTTAAGTATGACATTGCTCTGTGCAGACTTTGCTTACTCTCAGGTAGAGAACGCTCAAAACCAAGCTGACAGCAATATAACCCTTTTGGATAAGAAAGCACAAAAGAAATATAAGAAAGAACTCGAAAAGAAGCACCGCCAAGAAACAGGCGACACCCTCAATTTCTTTCAGAAAACATGGTATAAAGTCTTCCCGAAGAAGGTAGAAAGAGACGTTTCTTACGCCGAAGTATATAAAGAGAAACCCAAAACAATCATGGTGATGTATCCTTGGAACAGAAGCAAGGAACAATTTGCCGACGAGATGTTCTATGTCTCTATATGCAAAGAACTCATCGACAAGGGGTACTATGTGTTGCCTGCACTGCCGATGCTGCAAGACTATAAGGCGGACACTGCTTTCAACTCTCACTATTGCAAGCCCTCGGAGGTTCAAACCTTTGCCAAGTCTCACGGGGTCGATGCCGTATTGTACGTTACTATTTATACAATCAAGAAAGAGTGGTGGACAACCAACATAAACATGAATGCTCAATATGATTTGGTTTCGACCAAAACAGGAACGGTGCTTTTCTCCCGCCATGCAGACTTCAATTATGACTCTCAAATGCCGACAAAGTCAAAACTCAACAAAGACTTTGTTGAAGACGATAAAGAAAATCACTACTTGGGTGTGAGCGAACAGATGCAACAGTATGTCTTCTCCGACCTTCCGATTGGTCCTTACCACAGAGATTACCTTATGGACCAAAAGAAATTCTCTCACAAGAGGGACATGAAATATAAGGTGAACATAAAACCAAGCTGATAATGGCAAAGGACAAGACGGCTTTCTTTTGTCGAGAGTGCGGAGCCAAGTCTGCCGTATGGATTGGACGCTGTCCGCAGTGTGGAGCTTGGAACAGCTATGAGCAGGAGGTCATTCATCGGAGCGGAAGCGGACAGCTGAAAAACCTTTCTACGCCCAAGGCTGTTACAATGCTCATGAGCAATATCGAATGTTCCAATGAGCAACGCATAGACCTCAAAGATGACGAACTAAATCGTGTGTTGGGTGGAGGGTTGGTCTTGGGAAGCCTTGTTCTCATTGGAGGAGAACCCGGAATTGGCAAAAGCACACTGCTGCTCCAAGTGGCACTCAACTGCAAAGACAAACGAGTGCTTTACGTTAGCGGAGAGGAGAGTGCAAGCCAGATAAAGATGAGAGCCGAACGCATCAACAAAGGAGGTGGAAACTGCTACGTTTTGACAGAGACTTGTGTCGAGAACATAATCGAGCGAGCCACCGAAGTACAACCACAGATTATAATCATAGACTCCATTCAGACGATGACCACTTCGGACATTGATTCGTCGGCAGGCAGCATATCGCAAATAAGAGAGAGTGCCGCCCGATTGGGAACATACGCCAAACAATCGGCCTGCCCGATTATCATTGTGGGACACATAACCAAGGACGGCAATCTTGCAGGTCCGAAAATTTTGGAACACATGGTCGATACCGTTTTGCAGTTTGAGGGCGAAAGGAACTATGGTTATAGAATTGTTCGCTCGGTAAAGAACCGCTTTGGCTCGACCGAAGAACTCGGAATTTACGAAATGCAGTCCTACGGCTTGCGTCAGGTGAGCAATCCTTCGGAGATTTTGATGAGTTCTTCAACAGAGAACCTTTCGGGTACTGCAATCGCTGCAACAATGGAGGGCAATCGTCCGCTTTTTATTGAAACGCAGGCATTGGTTGCCAACTCCTATTATTCGTCGGCTCAAAAGAATGCAACAGGCTTTGATCTTCGTCGTCTGAGTATGCTCTTGGCAGTGTTGGAAAAGCGTGTGGGAGTAAAGATAGGAGGGAAAGATGTCTTTTTGAACATTGTGGGCGGACTGAAAGTCTCAGACCCTGCGATTGATTTGGCGGTTGTGGCAGGTCTTATCTCTTCGGGCGAAGATGTGGCAATCAATCGGCGACATTGTTTTGCTGCCGAAGTGGGATTGAGCGGTGAAGTTCGCAGCGTGGTAAGGTTAGAGCAGAGAATAAATGAAGCAGCCAAGCTCGGCTTTGAGCGTATTTACATTGCCAAGCAGGGGTCTAAAACTCCGGTTGCCAAACGCAATGACATAGAAGTGGTAAGCCTTGGCGAAATAGACCAACTTCTGCCATACATTCTCTCATAACAAAGCTGCAAGTTTTTTTCATGCAATCAGAAAAGCGACGTTTTACGAAAATAAATCGGCGTTTTATTTCGGTGTTTTGCCGATTGCCTAAGCTATAATGTTTACGAGAGTGATTTTTGTCTTTGTCTTGTCGGTTGTCTTTTTGGAGTTTTTCGCTTTGATGCAAGTGAAAAAAGCTGTATTTTTGCACCGAAAAAAGTAATTTTGGAAATCATAACACAAAAATTGAAAAGACAAAAGATGAAAACGAAAAGACATATCCTTTCAACCTTGTTGCTATTGCTTTGTTGCAATGTTTCGCAGGCACAACTTGCGGAGTTTGTAAATCCTTTTGTGGGAACGGACGCACACGGACACACTTATCCCGGAGCTACATCACCTTTCGGAATGATACAACTTTCTCCCGACACACGCAAAGATGGTTGGGACGGTTGTAGCGGCTATCATTACAGCGACAAAGTGATATATGGTTTTTCGCATACCCACCTTTCGGGAACCGGCTGCCTCGATTATGGGGACATACTCTTTGTTCCTACAACCAAAAGCTGGGACGAGAAAGATTTTTCGATGACATTCAGCCACAAAAACGAGAAAGCAACCGCAGGATATTACGAAGTGAAAAACCTTGGAGGACAGTCAATCAATGCATATCTTACAACAACCGAGAGGGCAGGCTATCACCGATATGAATTTGCCGCAAACCCACGTTCGGCAAGCATAATCATCGACCTTGCATGGCGAGATGAGCTTTTGGATTGCAGCTATAAAATATTGAATGATACAACCGTTGTAGGTTATCGCCACAGCAAATCGTGGAATCCAAATCATAAGGTCTATTTTGCAGCTGTCTTTTCAAACAAAATTATCAGACATCGCTTTGACGATACGACCAAGCGTCTCTTTTTGGCATTTGACAACACTCTCGAGGCAAAAACGGCGGTCATAGAGGCAAGAGTGGCAATTTCTTCGACTGATGAAAATGGTGCAATGAAGAACCTTTTGAGCCAAGAGTGCCTGCGATTTGACCAAGCCAAAGAGAAGAACTTGCAACTATGGGAAGCCGAACTCTCAAAGTTGCAAATACAAGGAGCAACAGACAAACAAAAAGAGATTTTCTACACTGCATACTACCATTGTATGATTGCACCAAACCTATATAGCGACACAGACGGAAGATATAGAGGAATGGACGACAAGATACATCGTGCCGCAGACTATGACCGCCATAGTGTTTTCTCGCTTTGGGACACATATCGCACACTACACCCGCTTCTTTCGATTACAGACACAAAACGCAGCCGAGATTTTGCTGTTGCCTTTTTGGATATGTATTTGCAGAGCGGAGAGTTGCCGATGTGGGAGCTTGCCTCTTGTGAAACACACTGCATGATAGGAATGCACGGAGTGAGTGTCTTGGCAGAACTGATGCAAAAAGGCTTGGTGTCTCACCCCGCTCTCGCATTGGAAGCCGCAATCAACAATGCAGACAGCCAAAAGAGACTTTCAAACAGACGAAACTACACCTCAGAAAAGCAAAACCTGCTCGGTTTGGATCATTTTGAGCAAAATGGTTACATATCTTCGGAGTTTGAACACGAAGGAGTGAGCAAGAGTGTCGAATATGCTTACAATATGTATTGCGTTGCTCAAATGGCAAAACTGCAAGGTAGAGAAGATTTGTACAATGAGTATATTGCAAAATCACAATACTACAAAAACTTGATAAATCCACAAACGGGATTTATACAGCCAAAAGAGAACGGCAGATTTCTGCCGGATTTTGACCTCAGACAGATAGACCAGAACTACACTGAGGGTAATGGTTGGCACTATACTTTCTATGCTCCTTTTGATGTGGAGGGTTTGATTGACCTTATGGGAGGAGAGAAGGAGTTTTGCAAGAAGTTGGACAAGCTCTTTTCCAAATCTTCAGCCCCTAACGGCAGAGAACAGGCAGATGTTACGGGATTGATAGGAGGATATGCACACGGAAACGAACCTTCTCAACATTCGGCATATCTTTACACCCTTGCAGGAGAGCCACACAAGACCCAGCAATATGTAAGACAGATTTTGACAACACTTTATGATAACACACCAAGCGGAATTTGCGGAAACGATGATGCAGGTCAGATGTCGGCATGGTATGTGATGAGTTCGATGGGCTTGTATCCGCTCTCGCCGGTTGATAAGGAGTACATCATCACAACACCGCTGTTTGAAAAAATATCAATCAGACTGCCAAACGGAAAGACTTTCTCAATCACAGCTCCCGATGCAGGTAAAAAGAAATACATATCGAAGGTTTGGTTGAACGGCAGAGCGATTTCTGACTTCAAAGTCTTTCATGAGGATATTGTTGCAGGAGGAGAGCTTCGCTTTGAGTTGAGCGACAAGCCTGTTTTGAGCAAACAACACAGCACAAAGCCACGTGAGAAAAAGCAATCGAACATTGTTATTACTCCTTATTTGAGTTATAGAGGCACTGCGACCTTTACCGACAGCCTTTCGGTGGAAGTGTTTGCGTTTTACCACGATGACACTGTGAAAGTGAGCCTTTCTTCCGGCAGAGAGTTTACCTTTGTGGGTAAAGGTAGCATTGTATTGCATCAAAGCGACAATCTGACAATGTATTCGCTCAATGGAAAGAAGTCTCAGAGCGTTACCGCAGCCTTTTACAAGATACCAAAAGGCAGAAATGTCAAGGTGCTTTCGCAATACAATCCTCAATATACAGCAGGAGGCGACAGAGGTTTGATTGATCAAAGAAGAGGAGGAGATAATTGGAAGTTGGGACTTTGGCAGGGCTATTGGGGTAATGATTTTGTGGCAGTGCTTGACCTTTCTTCGGGAGAAAAAGTAGCGAGAGTGGGAGCTAACTTTATACAAGACCAGAGAAGTTGGATATTTATGCCGTATGAGGTGGAGTATTACGTTTCGGACAACGGCAAAGACTTCAAACTCTTGGAGGTTGTGCCGAATGATGTTCCTCAAAGATGCGAAGATGTGGTACAGAAGACTTTCTTTACTACTAAGACAATAAATCACCGCTACATAAAGGTAGTTGCCAAGAACATAAAGACCAATCCTTCTTGGCATCTATCGCAGGGGGAGAAATCTTGGCTGTTTACTGACGAAATTGTAATTGAATAAGTTTATCAAGAAGTATAGACAATGACACGAATAGGTGTAATGAGCGACACTCACGGCTTTGTTCCGAAGCAGGTATATGAGTTTTTCAAAGATGTCGATTTGATAATTCACTGCGGCGACATAGGAAGCAGCGATGTGCTTGAGGAACTCAGGCTGTTTAAGCCTGTGCTTGCAGTTTATGGCAACTGCGACGACCGCTATGGCTTGGACGATGTGAAGAGAGTGCAGTATGCCACAATAGAAGGAGTGAAAATAATGGTAACTCACATAGGTGGCTATCCGAAACACTATGACCGTTATATAAAGGAAGAATTGGAGAAAGCGAAGTGCGATATTTTCTTTTGCGGACATTCTCATATTTTGAGGGTAATGTATGACAAGGATATGGATTTCCTTCTTGTCAATCCCGGAGCTTGCGGCAGGCAGGGCATTCACCAAAAGGCAACCCTTGTGAGGCTTGCCTTGGAAGATAAGAAGGCAAAAGACCTTGAAATAATGGAGTTTGAGAAATGGGGTAAGTAGAAATTTTGTACTTTTGCACCGATAAATACAAAAGGGAACATGAAGAGAACGTTTTTATTGCTGATTTTGACGATGGTTTTCGCCACTGCGAAAGCACAGCTGTATAATTGGGAATTTGGAGTTACGGCAGGAGGAGCAAATTATGTGGGAGACATAAACTCTGCTTTCAATTCTGCCACTGCAAACGCTCAGTGGAATCAGTTTGAGCAAAGTTTTGATTTTTACAATACAAATTTGAGATTGGGGTTGGTTGCAAGGTACAATTTCTCTCCCCGTTGGGTTGTGGCAGCAGAGCTTAACTTCACCACTTTGGAGGGAGATGACAAACACTATGGCAATCCTCGCAACCTCAACTTCTACTCTCCATTGAGAGAACTGAGCGTCAGTTGTGAGTTTAACTTCTTTGACTATCGTACCGGTAGCAAACAACACCGCATTACACCGTATATATTCGCAGGTTTGTCAGGTTTCTACTTTAATCCCAAGACAGATGTTCTTAACCCGATAACCAACGAGATTGAAACGGTTGAGCTGCAACCGCTCAACACCGAAGGTCAGGGTTTGGAGGGCTATGACAAGGCTTATTCCAAGTATGGTTTGGCTGTTCCCTTTGGTTTGGGTGTCAAATTCTCAATCGGAAGCCGTATATGTGTATCAGCTCAGTGGGGATTTAGAAAAACATTTACCGACTATATTGATGACATAAGCAAGAACTATGTTTCACACGAACAGATGATTGAATGGGGAGGAGAATTGGCCGCAAGTGCTGCCGATCGTACCCATGAATTGGAAGGAATGGAAACGTACTACCACTCTCACAACGTGGCAAGAGGAAATAGTGCCACAAAAGATTGGTACAACTTTTTCGGAATAACTCTTACGACCAAGCTGACAACCAAAAGCAGCAAATGTCCGGGCATGCAATTTTGAGAGGCTTTGCCCTTGTGCGGGCTTGGTTGAACAAAGTATGATTTTGAGTAAATGACTATTGCTTTTTTTTGAAACGAAAATGAAAGACTTAAATATTGAAAAAATGAAAAAACGTCTCACAAAGTCCTTGTCGGACAGAAAGCTCTTCGGTATTTGCGGAGGAATTGCCCAATACTTGGATGTAGATTCAACTTTTATAAGAGTGATTTACGTTGTTTTGTCATTCTGTACGGCAATTATTCCCTCAATAATTCTTTACCTTGTATTGAATTTTATAATTCCTGAGGCTTAAAACTTGAAATAGAGCTGTATTCCCACATCTTGTTTGTTGTTAGAGGCAATCATGTCGTTTCCGGAGGAGATAGTCTCTTTGTCTGTGTAAGATGTGATTGAGTATCTGAAAGAGAGTTGAAGCTGTTTTGTGATGTCATAGCGTACAAACAGGTATGCCCTATGTCCTTTGTCGTAAAGAGTTGCCGAAGAGAAGGTCATCGGAAGATTGTATTCATAGACCGAAAAATGCGAATCGTAGTTGTCGGTGTCAAAGTAGCTATATCGTAAGTTTATCCTCAAAGGTAGGTTCGGTAAGGTAATTATTGGTTCAATGTAAAAGTAATATCCGTCGGAGTATGTTTCCGATTGGCTGATGCAATGTGCAGCTCTAAGGTCAATCGAAAGAAGTTCTCCCAAGGTGTACCTTATTGTTATTTGATTGTTTAGAAGGTTCGTTGTCATAAGAAGGGAAGGGGAGGATTTGTCGTCCTTTTGTCGGAGGGTGAATTTTGAAACGAGACGAATTTCTGCTCTTTCGCTCGGAGTGAAAGTAAGTTCGCTTTTGAGTTTGCAGCCGTTGCTTTCGGGTGTTGTTTGATATGTCGAAAAGGGGAAGTGAAAAAAGTCGCTTCCTATGTAGTATCGGAAGAGAGAATTGAGCCTATGGGCAAAGGAAATGTTGATAGCTCGTTCGTTTGCGGTGTGAGACTGTACCCCTATGGCATCTGAGTAGTGGTTTTGAAACTTTTTATCATAGTCTCTGTACGATATAGATAAGTTGGTTTTGTATCCCAAGGTGAATTGAAGGGCAAAAATCATTGCCGTTGCTTTGTTTTGGCTCATTGCAAGTTCGGAAAACAATCTAATATGTTTGAACAAGTATGAGGCATTGAGAGAATAGATGCTGTTTTGTTTACCTTCGAAGTAGTATTTTTGATATTCTCGGTTTTGATGGTGAAGACTATCTTTGAAATCGTAGTAAAACATTGTTGTTCCTATCTGCAAGCCTTTGTTGTCGTACTCGTAGTGAAAGCCGAATAGTCTTGTGAGATTTGAATCTTTGGTTGCAAGTTCTGAGGCTGTGCGATGTAGTCCGGTGGTTTGAAGATTTGTCGAGCAATCGCTGCGGTCTATGCTTGCAAAAAGATAGAGATTGGTCTTCAATATCTTTATATTGGTTGCTATTCCGCGGTTATAGCCATATTCGGAGGAGGAACGATGTGGAGTTATTCCGCTTGTGCGTTTCTTGATTATTGCATCTGTGTTGAGATAAGAAAGAGAAAATCCCTGCCCGATTGCCAATCCTTCTGCAAAGTTCAGGCGATAGTCGCCCAATGTGAGTTGCTTTATTATACCGATGTCTTTAAGGGTGAATTGAATGGAGTAGTGGTCAAAGCCGAAGGGTTGAAGAGAATCGAAAAACGGCTCTCCTGCATCTTTGTCTGCCACAACAGAGAACTGCATACGGTCAAAATAATTGAAATTGTAGCGAACGGTCGAAGAAAATCGAGGACCTAAGTAACCTTTTCCGTCTGTACGGGTATAGCCTTTTGAAGGCGAAAGAACTTGTCGGTACTGTACTCTGAGTTGTTGCACATTTGCTTTTGCTATGCTGTCAAACCGAAGCGAGGGTTTCCAATAACGTTTCTTCACACAGACAAACGGCTCAATACTTTTGAGTGTTTGTTCGTCAAAACCATTGATATGGACTAACTCATGCACCGAAAGCAAATCTCCGGTCTGCCTGATGTAGTGTTGCAAAGAGAAAATTTGAAAGTCATTCAGTCCTATTATTTGAAGCTCTGCTTCGTTTGCAGTATTGAGGTTTAGAGGAGATGTGGCAAAAAAGCATAGTTGTTCTATCAGGTCTTCTTTTGCTTGCTCGCTTATTTCCAGACTCTCAATTTGTGCAAGCCGTTCGCTGCTCAATATGCTGTTGTCGGTTTGAGAAATTGCAGTATGGCAAAACAAAAGCACAAGAAGAAAAACAAGAAAGTCTTTTCTATTTTTCATCTTGTGCTTTTATGTCTAATATATGTTGGTTTCGGCTTCTATCAACCACACTTGCTCCAACCACAATCGGAACATTGTTTGCAGCCGCTTGTGTAGATAATTTTACCACCGCACTGAGGGCATTTCTCTCCTTCGACAATAGTGCCGTCTTTGACGTATTTTTTCAATGCTCTGGCTATTCCGTTTTTCCAAGTGTTGATTGAATCTGTATCCAAAGTAAGTTTTGAAATCAGTTCTATCACGTTAGTTATCGGCATTCCGTGTCTGAGTATGCCGGAAATAAGTTTGGCATAATTCCAATACTCTTTTTTGAACATACGAGAAAGCCCTTCTATGGTAACTTTGTATCCGTCGTTGTCCAAAAACTGAAAATCGTATCTTGCAGGAAGATTATCTTCTTCTTTTACTCTGATGACCCAGCCTTTTTCAACCGAGTTCGGAAGGACAAAACTGGCTGCCTTGCCCGAGAATATTTCGTAAGGTCGTCCCTCATACAAGCCTACAACTGCAATCCACTTTTCTTTGTCGTTTTGAAAACGGATTATGTCAGCTTCCAACTTCTTTGGACGTTTTGGAGCTTTGGTTTCTGTGAAAGTATTATTGTTTTTGCTTGAACCCGATACCAAAACACCATTTCGAGAGCCGTCTCTGTAAATAGTCATTCCCTTGCAACCGCTTTCCCATGCCGTTTGGTAAATCTTATCGACCACTTCCTCAGAAGTTTCCTTCGGAATGTTCACAGTAACCGAGATGGAATGATCTACCCACTTCTGAATAGCTCCCTGCATCTTTACTTTATTGACCCAATTCACACAGTTGGCTGTGGCATTGTTGTATGGAGACTTTGCAATTACCTCTTGCAGTTGCTCATCGGTGTATTTGTGAACCAAGTCTGCAACATTGTAACCGTTGATTTCTGCCCATACTGCAAATTTGTGGTGCAACACATTGTATTCTTCCCATGCTTGTCCTTCGTCGTCGGTGAATGATATTGTTGCTTCACTGTCATTAGGATTTACTTTTCGGCGACGTCTGTATGAAACTAAGAATGCGGGTTCTATTCCGGACGATGTTTGTGTGCAGATGCTGACACTGCCTGTCGGAGCGATAGTCAGCAAGGCTATGTTGCGTCTTCCGTATTGTTTCATCAAGGAGTACAATTCTTCATCGGCACTTCTGAGTCTTTGAATGAAAGGATTGTTTTCCTCCAACTTGTAGTCATATATAGGAAACGCACCTCTATCGCGAGCCATAAGGGCAGACGAACGATAGGCAGAGCAGGCAAGAGTTTTCTGAACCTCAACCGCAAAAGCTGTTGCCTCGTCTGTGCCGTATGTTAAGCCCATTGCAGCGAGCATATCGCCCTCGGCTGTTATTCCAAAGCCTGTTCTCCTTCCTTCCAAGCACTTCATCTTGATATTGAGCCAGAGTTCCTTTTCTGTTCTCTTTATTCCTTCAGGTTCGGGGTCGGATTCTATCTTTGCAAGTATTCGTTCGATTTTCTCCATTTCCAAATCTATCAGGTCGTCCATGAGCTTTTGTCCTTTTTGAACGTGCTGTTTGAAAAGTTCAAAGTCAAATTCGGCTTCCGGAGTGAAAGGATGTTTGACGTAAGAGTAAAGATTGATTGCCAAAAGACGGCAACTATCGTATGCACACAAAGGAATTTCTCCGCAAGGGTTGGTAGAAATTGTCTTAAAGCCGAAAGAGGCGTAGCAGTCGGGTACAGACTCTCTTATAATAGTGTCCCAGAACAACACTCCGGGTTCTGCCGACTGCCAAGCATTGTGAATGATTTTTTTCCACAACTCTCGTGCATCTATTTCTTTGATAACGGAAGGATTATCGCTGTTTATGGGGAATTGTTGTTTGTAGGGCTTTCCGCTGACAACGCATCTCATAAATTCATCATCAATTTTGACAGACACATTTGCACCTGTGATTTTGTTCAATTCCATTTTTGCATCAATGAAATCCTCTGCATCGGGGTGCTTTATTGATATGGACAGCATCAAAGCTCCTCTTCTTCCTCCCTGAGCCACTTCTTTTGTGGTGTTTGAGTATCTTTCCATAAAGGGAACAATACCTGTGGAAGTCAAAGCTGAGTTTTTTACAGGACTCATCTTTGGTCGTATGTGTGAAAGGTCGTGTCCCACTCCTCCTCTACGCTTCATGAGCTGCACTTGTTCCTGATCTATCTTCAATATGCCGCCATACGAATCAGAATTGGCAGGATTGCCTATCACAAAGCAGTTTGACAAAGAGACAACTTGAAAATTATTTCCTATTCCTGCCATCGGACTTCCCTGCGGAATGATATACTTGAAATCTTTCAGCAATTCATATATATCATCTTCGCTCAAGGGATTTTTGTATTTGTGTTCTATTCTTGCAAATTCTCTTGCCAAACGTCTGTGCATCTCGTCCGGATTGAGTTCATAGACCTTGTTGCCGTCTCTGAGTGCATATTTGTTAATCCAAACGTCTGCTGCAAGCGTGTCACCCTTAAAATACTCTATGCAAGACTTCAAAATTTCCTCTTTGTTTTGTTCTTTTCTGTCCATTTCAGTCTTTCTCCTTTTACTTTTTTGTGCAACGACCTCCTTCTTTGTCAAAGTCTTATCTTCTTTGTCAAAGAGTGGTTCATTCGATGATGATGAAAATAAATCCAAATCCATAACACACATAATTCAGGTTACAAACTTACAAAATATTGTTGCATGCAAAGACGTCATGACTTTACTAAGTTTTCAACAAAGCCTTGTTTTTAGCAATGAAAAATCTTTGCTTTTAAGGACTGTGAGTTTTTTTTGCTTGTTGAAAACCAAATTTACAATCAAAACGGCGTTTTATTTTGGTTTTATCTTTACCTTTGCAGACGCTATTTTCAAAATGTAATTATGATATGAAGAAAATTCAAATGGTGGATTTGCACTCGCAATACGAGAAAATAAAGACTGAAATTGACGATGCCATACATAGTGTCATCGATTCGACATCTTTTATCAAAGGACCTGCCGTCGGTCAGTTTGCAAGCGAGCTTTCTTCTTTCCTCGGGGTTAAACACGTCATTCCCTGCGGCAATGGAACTGATGCTTTGCAGATTGCTTTGATGGCATTAGGATTAAAGCCGAGCGATGAGATAATTTGCCCTGCTTTTACCTTCATTGCCTCTGCCGAGGTGATAGGTTTGTTGGGTTATCGTCCCGTGTTGGTCGATGTGGACTATGATTCGTTTAACGTTACTGCCAAAAACATAGAGCAAGCTATCTCGGTAAAAACAAAAGCTATCATTCCGGTGCATTTATTTGGTCAGTCAGCACCAATGGAAGCTGTCATGGCAATAGCAAAGAAGTATGATTTGTATGTGATTGAGGATACTGCTCAGGCTTTGGGGGCAGATTACATTTTTGAAGACGGAAGCAGAAAGAAAGTCGGCACAATCGGCACAATCGGTTGTACGTCTTTCTTCCCTTCAAAGAACCTTGGCTGTTATGGAGACGGAGGAGCAATTTTCACAGACGACGATAAGTTGGCAGAAAAGATGAGTATGATAGCCAATCACGGCTCAAAACAACGCTATCACCACGATGTGTTGGGAGTAAACTCGCGATTGGACAGCATTCAGGCTGCAATATTGTCGGTAAAGCTCAAATACTTGGAGCAGTACGAACAGGCAAGATATTCTGCCGCACAAAAATATACCGAAGCTCTCAAAGACATAGAAGGACTTGTCGTTCCAAAAGAGCAATCCTTCTCCACACACGTCTATCATCAATATACACTGAAAGTAAAAGACGCAAAACGAGACCAACTCAAAGCATTCTTGGAAGAAAACAACATTCCTGCAATGATTTACTACCCTGTGCCGCTTCACAAGCAGAAGGCATTCTTGCCGATTGCCCGACAGGGAGGAGATTTGTCTGTTTCGGAAACCCTTTCCGAGCAAGTGCTTTCCCTTCCTATGCACACAGAGCTTGACAACGAGCAACAACAATACATCATCGGCAAAGTGAGAGAATTTTTCAACAGATAAATACATTATTATATGAGAACGATATTAGTAACAGGCGGAGCAGGATACATAGGCAGCCATACGGTGGTTGAACTTCAAAATCAAAATTACAATGTCGTCATTGCAGACAATCTTTCCAACTCAAACGAGAAAGTGATTGACGCAATCTGTCAGATAACAGGCAAAAAGCCTGAGTTTATCAAAGCAGATTTGTCTGACCAAAGCGATTGTAAAAAGGTTTTTGATGCTTTTCCGCAAATTGAGGCGGTAATTAACTTCGCAGCATACAAGGCTGTGGGAGAAAGTTGCGAGAAACCATTGGATTATTACAAGAACAACTTGGGAATACTCCTCAATGTGTTGCAACAGATGAAAGAAAGAGGTGTAAAATACTTCGTTCAATCGTCTTCATGCACCGTCTATGGAGAGCCGGAAGTGCTTCCGGTGAGAGAAAGCAGCCCTATTCAGCAGGCAACTTCCCCATACGGCAACACAAAGCAAATGGCAGAAGACATACTTCGCTTTACCGCAATGGCAAAACAGGTGAAGGCAATAGCACTTCGCTACTTCAATCCGGTGGGCGCTCACGAGAGTGCCTTGATAGGAGAATTGCCAAACGGAGTTCCTAACAATCTCATGCCTTTTATCACACAAACGGCGGCAGGAATAAGGAAACAACTTACCGTTTTCGGCAATGACTATCCCACACCGGACGGAACTTGCATCAGAGACTTTATTCACGTTGTCGATTTGGCAAAAGCTCATGTGGTTGCAATCAATCGCTTCTTTGAAAACAAGAATAAGGCCGACTTTGAGTACTTTAACATTGGAACGGGAAGAGGATATAGTGTGTTGGAATTGATAAACAGTTTTGAAAAAACAACAGGCGTCAAGTTGAATTACGCAATAGGCGAACGTCGTCAGGGAGATATTACCCAAATATGGGCAGATACCACCGTTTCGGAGCAAGAACTCGGCTGGAAGGCTGAAATGGACATAGACCAAATGACACTTTCGGCATGGAAGTGGCAACAACACCTTGACAAAACGCCGTTTTAATCAAATAAAACGCCGATTTATTCTGACAAAACGCCGTTTCATTTGAGCGAAACGGCGTTTTATTTTTGTCAATCGCAATTTGCTGATTTTCTGTTGATAATATATGCTCTCAGAATGAAGAGAACAAGGATTGCAATGCTCAGTGCAATCAACCAAACTTCCTGAGAGTAAACCTCGCTCTCTGCTTGGGCAATGTAATTGCTGTTGTAGAGAAAATAAAACAGACAGCTGACAAAATTATTCACAAAGTGGTAGAGAATACCTGCCCAAATGCTTCCCGTAAGTGCAAACAAAGCTCCCATTATGCACGACATCACAAAGCGTGGAACAAAGGAAAAAATCTCGAAATGTATGAAAGAAAAAATTGCAGAGCTGATAACGATTGCCCAAAAAGTGCTTTTGAGCCATGTTTTCAGCAATCTCTGCAAAGCACCTCTGAAAAAAAACTCCTCCACAACCGCAGGTATCACAGCCATTACAAAAGTTACCGCAACAAATCCCCATACTCCGCCAAGTGAAAAGAGCCTCTCGACCGTCAGAGAGGAGGATTCTTGCATTTGTCGCCATATTTCTTCGCCCCGAAAGTGAATTTGTCCGTTCAAAATGTTGAGATAATCAATCAAAGGAATGAGACAAATAGGCAAAACAGCAGCCCAAACGAACAATCGTTTGTCTTTCGGAAGTGAAAGAGCAAAACGAAAATCTCTGTCGAAGACCCAAAAGTAAACAAGGGCAGAAAGCCCGAAGGTAACAAGCGAACAAATTCCCTGCACTAACAATCCTCCTGCCGGAGTGTTGTTAAAATCGGGGAAATGCAAGATGAACGCCGCAGAAATGATAGTTGCCGACACGAAACCGCTCAACAAAAGAGCTGTGAGCAACATTAACTTAGGGAAAGGCTTGATATGCTCGCTCAATAACTTCATTTCAAAAATCAGAAATCAAATTCAAATGGAAGCAAATCGGAAACTTTGTCAAACTTTATGAAGCCTCCGTCTTTCAAACCCACGATAACAGACAGCTTGTTGCCATATCGTTTTTCGGTTTCGCTCATCACCTGTCGGCAAGCACCGCAAGGATATGCAGAGGCGTCTTTGCCTTGGTTTGTTTTGGCAACAACAGCCAATGAAACAGCGGAAGCGTCTTTCATTCCGGCAGCAAACAAAGCCGTTCTCTCTGCACAAAGTCCCGAAGGGTAGGCTGCGTTCTCTTGATTAGTACCTTGAACTATCGTTCCGTCCGAAAGCCTGACTGCCGCACCAACCTTGAAACACGAATAAGGAGAGTAAGACTTGGAAAGAGCGTTGTATGCCGCTTTTACCAAGTCTTGCTCATCTTTGTTCAACTCATCTATGCTTTCAAACCTCAGATAAGTTGTCTTGAAACTCTCTTGTGTCATGGCAAAACGCCCTTAGTCGATGATAAAAGTATAGTTGAAGGCAACGTTTGCCGAATACTGTGTTTCCAGCCGACCTGCACCAAAGCAATAAGGCAGAGAAAATTCAATACCAAAGCCATGGCGGTGATTGGTGCTTATAAGCAATCCGACCTTAGGCACAATCGTTGCACGCCAACCGCTTTGCCCTTCAAAATCTTGCAGATAGTATTGGTCGATACTTGCTTGCGAGCTGAGGCTGTAGTCATATCTTCCCCACACTGCCCCTATGCCTATTCCGACAAAGGGTTTGAATACTTCGTTGTAAAGATAGTAGTTGGCAGTAAGAAGAATCGGTACTTGATGTGCAGCCCAATTATATTTGGCAGGAAGATATGAGAGCTTGAAAGACTGAGGTACGCAATAGTTATAACCGATTGTTACCCCCAAGCCGAGCTTTGTTTCTTCCAACTGCATTTCAAAGGCAAGATCTGCCCCATATATATAGGTATAGTTCTTGTTAAAATCGCCCAAAGCCATACCTGCGGTCGGTCTTACGCTCAAAAAAATGTCGTAAGGCTCACCATTTGACAATCTGTGCCTCTGTTGTGCAAATATATTGCTGCAACACAAAGCCATTACGAGTATTAAAAATATTTTTTTCATAAATCCTTGGTTTGATTGCTTACTTTTTGTTCCACGAATCTTTAAGTGTACAGGCTCTGTTGAAGACAAGATGTTCCGAAGTGCTGTCGTAGTCTGTCGAAAAGTAGCCCAAGCGTTCAAATTGGTACTTGTCCAAAGGTTTTGTTGTCGAAAGGAATTTCTCAACCTTACAATTTTGCAACACTTTCAAAGAATCGGGGTTGAGATTTTCCAAAAAGCTGTGTCCTTCTTCGACTTTATCAGGACTTTCGCTTTGGAACAGACGCTCAAACAGCCTTACCTCTGCATTGCAGTGGTTGTTTGCATCGACCCAGTGGATAGTTCCTTTGATCTTTCTGCCATCGGGGGCGTTTCCTCCGCGAGATTGTTCATCGTATGTGCAGTGAACGGCTGTTATGTTGCCCTCAGGGTCTTTATCGACGCCTGTGCAGCGAACTATGTAGGCGTATCTCAGTCTCACTTCTTGTCCCGGGGTCATGCGGAAGTACTTTTTGGGAGGATTTTCCATGAAGTCGTCTCTCTCGATGTAAAGAGTTTTTGAAAACCTAACCTCTCTTGTGCCGGCAGATTCGTCTTCCGGATTGTTGATTGCCGAAAGTAGTTCGGTTTTTCCTTCGGGATAGTTGTCGATTATCAGCTTTACGGGATTCAAAACAGCCATTACTCTTTGCGAACGCTTGTTAAGGTCGTCCCTCAAGGCGTTTTCCAATCTTGCATAGTCAATCACATTGTCTCTTTTGGCAACTCCTATGTCTTCACAGAAGTTTCGTATGCTTTCGGGGGTGTATCCTCTTCGTCTAAGACCGCAAATTGTCGGCATTCTCGGATCGTCCCAGCCGCTAACGTAGTTTTCTTTTACCAACTGCAAGAGTTTGCGTTTGCTCATTACCGTATAGTTGAGGTTAAGTCTCGCAAACTCGTATTGATGTGAAGGAAAGATGCCGAGTTGTTCAATAAACCAATCGTAAAGCGGTCGGTGAATGTCAAATTCCAAAGTACAAATCGAGTGGGTTATGTTCTCAATCGAGTCGCTCTCGCCATGAGCATAGTCATACATCGGATAGATTGACCATTTGTCCCCCGTGCGGTGGTGAGAGGTGTGAATAATTCGATACATTATCGGATCTCTCATGTGCATATTGGGGTGAGCCATATCAATTTTCGCTCTGAGTGTCTTACTTCCGTCGGGAAATTCTCCTTTTCTCATTCTCTCGAACAAATCCAAGTTCTCCTCCACACTTCTGTTGCGATATGGGCTGTCTTTTCCGGGAGTCTGTACTGTGCCTCGGTTTTCTCTCATTTGTTCAAGGCTTTGGTCATCGACGTATGCCAAGCCTTTTTTTATCAATTCTACAGCCCACTGGTATAGTTGTTCGAAATAGTCTGACGCATAGTGTTCTTCTGCCCACTGAAAGCCTAACCATTTGATGTCTTCTTTGATTGAATCTACATATTCGGTGTCTTCCTTTACAGGATTGGTGTCGTCAAATCTCAAATTGGTCTTTCCGCCATATTTTTTTGCAACTCCGAAGTTCAAACAGATGCTTTTTGCGTGTCCTATGTGCAAATATCCGTTTGGTTCGGGAGGAAAACGTGTTATGATGCTCTTGTGTTTTCCGCTCTTCAAATCATTGGTAATTATCTCTTCAATGAAGTTTAAGTTTGTCTTCTCTGTGCTTTCTTCTTTCGCTTCCATGCTTGCAAATTTTGTCGTTTGGTAAAATAATTGTGCAAAAATACGAAAATCATCGCTTATTTCCTTACTTTTGCAGCAAAAAAAAGAGAGAGTATGTTGTTGGTTGGAGAAAGTATAGTGAGTGAAGAGGTCAAAAATGTGAGCTTTTGTTGCGATTTGACAAAGTGTAATGGTTGTTGTTGCGTCGAAGGAGATGCAGGCGCTCCGCTTTTGGAAAGCGAGATTGAGATTATAGAAAAATTGATGCCCTATATAGAGCCGTTTATGGAGCAAAAGGCTGTAAAGGCTGTCGAAAATGGTTTTTGGGAAAGGGACATTGAGGGAGAGTTATGCACAAAAATAATGGACGGAAAGGAATGTGTTTTCGTCAAGTTTGAAAACGGAACGGCTCTTTGTGCAATCGAGGCGGCATATCGTCAGGGTAAAATTGATTTTCCAAAACCTGTTTCTTGTCATCTTTATCCTATAAGAGTGAAAGACTATGAGGAGTTTACCGCTGTCAATTATCATGAATGGGATATTTGCAAAGATGCTCTCAAAAGTTCGAACGCAGAGCCTCTTTATAAACTTTTGAAAGAGCCTTTGATAAGACGTTTTTCCAAAGAGTGGTATGAGTGTCTTGTGAACGAGATTGAAAGCGAGAACTCTCTGTAATATTTTGTTGGTTTTTAAGATGCGTTTTTGCAATAGTTTGTCTTGAAAAAATAAAACGGCGATTTGTTGCCGTAAAACGCCGTTTTGTCAGAATAAAACGCCGTTTTATTTTTGCGAAACGGCGTTTTATTTTTGTCAAATCAAAGATTTGATTTTCAGTTGCTTGATATTGATTTGTTGTTTTGGTTTCCTGCTTGATTATCTTATTTCGTTGGCAAGCTGCAACAAGTATTCCATTTGGTAATATATGGCATTCATGTCGCTTTCGCTCTTTGCAGGAAGGTAAGTTCGGTTGTACTCTCCGTAAAAGTTCTCGTTTTTGCCCACAATACCCTTTTCGGTTATGCAATTCACCCCGTCAATGCAGTTAATCCACACTTTGTAACCGCTGTTGGTGATTTCCTTTGAGACGGTTGTTTGAATTAAATCAACGCTCAGCGAGGTTTGAGAATTATTCTTTCCGCTCCACAGATAGGAAAGAAATCCCGAACCATCAATTGTAAATTCCTTATAAACGTTTCCTTCGATGCTTGTGCCGATTATTTCACAAGCCTCCTCAATTCTTTGTGCCATGGTGTTGTCTGCAACAAATCCGGCAAAGACAAGGCACAATACTGAAATATATCTTCTCATGTTTGTTGGTATTATTTCTTTTTGAAGTTATAATCTCTCATTTTGATTGTTCCGGTTACGAAAGAAATGTACATTATCTGCACACTCTCGAGTTTTTTCAGCGATTTGTCGGAGTATTTGTAGTTTATCTTGTGTATTTTGTAGTGATTTTGCCCCTCAAGCGGCGTATAAAAAAGATATTCGTTGTGTTTGGGGTCGTAGTTGGCACGAGAAACAACCTCTTTCAGCTTCGGATATTTGAAAAAGTAGGAGTGGCTGTTGAGTTTCTTGTTCTTTTTGAGCTTTATTCTCAATTCTTTCGGAAGAGATGAGGGTTCTATCTTCTCATTTGAGCTTTTGTTGTAGTAGGAGAAAGGATTGTCTTTGTCGATTTTGCCATCTATGGTATTGAGAAACACTTTTGCAATAAGACCTTTTGGATTTATGCTCATATCAAACATATACAAACTATCCTGTTGAGCATTTGCTCCAATGCAACAAGCCAACAATAGAACAAAATAAAGTATCAATTTTTTCATGCGGCAAAGGTAATGATTTTTTCAATCAGTTGATGAATTTTTTGCCGTAACGGCGAATTGTTTTTTAAGAGTTTAACATTCGCTAACTAACTAAGGGTGTAGTTTTAGTGTCTGAATTTTCGCAGAAATGTTTGTCAGAATAATAAATTATTGTATATTTGCGAGTTAGTTTGGATAGATTGTTTTTAGGAATGAAAGCAACTAAGTATTTGATTTTGAAATGATAAAAGTTTTTGAGATATGAGAAAATATTCACTTCTTATGGTGCTGTTTCTGCTATTGGCAGGGCAATTTGTCAATGCGCAGGGACCTACTTTATTGACCCATGCAGATTTTGAAAACGGAATTCCTGCAGGCTGGACTGTCTCAGACCCGACAAATGTGGTCGTTTACAACAACCTTGCCGCAACAGGAAGCAAATCTGTGAGAATGATACCGAACTCGGGAGAGATAATGATAACATCTCCTACGTTTCAAATTCCCGCAGGTTGTGCAACTCGTTTGGAGTTTAGCCACATTCCGATTTTGAATAACCAAAACGGAGGTCGTGTAGAGGTAAGAAAACCAAACGGAACGTGGGCTACTTTGACCCTTTCGGGAGGAGATGCCAATCCGAGTTGTTATGACAAAAGCTATGGTGCGGGAGTTCAGAGCGGTTTTGACGGTAGTTTCAAAAAGGTGAACTATTGGCAGGGTAATGTCAATATTCCTTTGTCAGATTTGGACAGCACGTATTGGAGAAATGAGATATTTTATTTGTATTCGACACTGACTGCAAGTGCAACCGAAGTTCAGTTCAGATTTGTTGTTCCTGCTTCGACAGGTACAGCAGCGGATTTCTCGGGTTGGTTTATCGATGATGTTCGTTTGTTCGTTGCAAGCGTGGCAGGAAATGAGGTGAGAGTGCCAAGAATAAAAGCTATTAACAAAGCTCCCACACTTGCCAACTATCCTACATGTAGCGATGTGCTTGTGAGTATGCAGATATTGGATGCAGGAGGTGCGATGTCCACGGCGGCAGATGCTGTGAAGATAGAATACAAACAACAAGATGATAACGGAGTATTTCAACTTGCAACGGTGAATATGGTTTTGGTAGATGCCACAACCAACACATACGAGGGACATATACCATTTAACGGATTCGGACAACCTACTTTTTGGCGAGTGATTGCAACCGATTCCAAAGGAAATCAAATTCGCTATCCGTTTGTTTACGATACTTATGCGAGATATAACACAATACGACCGTATGCCGGCAGTAAAAAGATAAGAGAGACACAGACGAGCAACCAAGAGTTGATGATTCCAACAAACAAGCTCTCTTCGATGTTCCAAATGAGATATTCTGTTGAGGAATTGACCGAAGCAGGATTTACAGCAGGAGAAATTGGAGGATTGTATTATGATGTTACTCAATCGGCGGCAGGTTTTGTGTTGCCGAACTTTAATCTCTATATAGGTAATGTGTCCCCTGACTGGGTTTTGGAGACACAATATCAGTATTCGGCAAGTACTCTTACGAATGTATATAACAATCCTACTTTTGTAACTCCGCCCGTTGGTCAGCAATACATTCAGTTCAATGAGCCATTTTTGTGGGACGGAGTGAGCGATATAATGATTAAAACTTGTTGGGGAGCGGTATCTACAGCCGGAGGCGTGACCAAGGTTGAGTGTATCTCGACAAGCGGCGATTATAGGACAGGTCAGTTCGTTCAAACAGGAACATCGTTCGTTGAGGCTTGTACTGCTCCATTCAGTTCGGCAGAACCACTAATTAACTACAAGGTCAATTTCAAATTTGACTTTGTTGATAATTGTGTGTTGCCGGTTGATGCAGCCTTATCTTCTGTTTTGGCTCAGCCTGCCAATCAGACGGTGAGTGCAAATACCAATTCCAACTTTGGAGTGTATTTGAGAAATGACGGTTCAGAGCCATTGAGCCAGATAAAGGTAAGTTACTCGACCGATGACGGCTCTTCGGGAAATGCAACATGGAATGGCAATCTTGCTTCGGGCGATTCGACTATGTTTAACGTAACAAGTTCGTTGAACCTCACACCGGGATTTAGAAAGGTAACAGCATGGACGGATATTTTGCCGCCGGATGTGGATTGGAATACCGACAATGATACAATAGTATACGAGATTGTGTCTTGCGATGGTCCGATGAATGGCGTTTATGCGATAGGAAATGTGTCAGGAGTTGCTTCTTCAAGAACGTTTGATAACTTCAGACAAGCATTCAAAGTGTTGGAAGTTTGCGGTGTGGGCGCTCCTGTTACAATCAAGATAGACCCTGTAAACGGCGTTCCTTATAGTGATATTCTGCGATTTCCTACGAATATTCAAGGAGCAAGTGCCACGAATATGGTAACCTTTGCCTCAGCAAGCAGCACAACACCTGCTGTGTTCTATGTTAATGATACCCTCAAAGGTTCTTATTCTGCATTTGATTTGTCGGGATCGAAGTTTTTGAGATTTGAAAACATCAAGGTACTTCCTTCAAAATATTATCAAGACAATTTGGGTGGAGTGTCTTCAGAAAGGAATGTGGTTCTCATGTCTTCGACCACAAGTAATATAGAGTTCAAAAAATGTAGTTTCCCTGCAAGTGTGGTTTATGGAGCTGATAATACTCAGAGCGTTTGCTCTCATATTCCTACAAGTATCATTGAGGTGTCGGCGGCAAACAACATTACGATTGATAGTTGTACCTTTGGAGCTATTGCAACAAAGGTCATAAATATAAAAGGTATGTCTCCGACTGCCATGTCTTCCGGCATCGTGTTAAGAAATAATACATTCAACTATGAAGCTGTTACAATCAATGGTACTGCAACAGTATCGGACAATGTTGTGTATGCAGAGTATAACGATGGATTGATTGTAAGCGGAAATACTTTCGTTGCAAACCCTGACAGACCTACGTTGGGAGGAGAGAAGTATGCAATGATGTTGCAGTCCGCTAAGAATTTCAATATTAACAAGAACACTTTCTCTTTGGAAAAGATTACTGCAATCGGTCTTTCGCAAATAATTAACGGCTCTGCCAAGATTGCCAACAACAAAATCAGCATAAACAATACCAACACAGGCGTAGGAAATATCCATACTTCATGTATCAAGTTCTTGTCGGGAGCCGGTGTTGATATTGTATATAATAATATGTATGCAGCCGATGCTTCCCTTCAGGGTAAACAGGCGACTGCTTTGAATTTGGGTAGTCAGGGACAAACAAGTGCCAATATCAATGTCAAGAACAACATAATAGTTTCCGAAGGTTTGGGATTTGCTGCATGGTTGAAGCCTACTGGTGAGTCTGTAAACTCATTCACGCTTTCTAACAATATGTACTACAAAGCTCAAAGCTCATCAACCAATCCGCTTTTCAAATACAACACGACTAATGTGGAAGATGCTGCGTCTTGGCAGACATTAACTTCGGAGACAGCTTCGTATTACACAGAAGACCCTTTGTTTGCGGCATGGAATGACTTGAACTCCACAAGTACGTTCTTGTGTGAGAAAGGTGTTGCGATAATAGGAGTTACTGATGACTTCTATGGAAGAAGCAGACCGGCAACAAATCCTTGTATTGGAGCCTTGGAGTTTGAGCCTCCTACAAGTAATATTCACGTTTTGTCGGTAACAATCAACAACGGCGACTATGAACAAACAGAAAGCGGCTTGGGAATGTATTCAAGTTGTAACTTCGGACAAGAAACCGTAAGTGTATCTTATAGAAACATCAGTGCCAATACCATACCTGCCAATACTGCAAGAATGTATTACAGAATTGATAACTCTACTCCTGTAAATGGAGGTACAATTAACCATGATATTGTTCCGGGTGAAGATTATGTGTTCACATTTACTCAAACCGCAGATTTGTCATCAACCAGTACGATTGCAACAAGAACTTTGACTGCTTATTCTTCTCTTGTTGCCGATACGGTAAACACAAACGATACGGTGAGAATACTCATCAATTCAAGGTATCAGCTTCCTGCCATGGCAACTCAAAATGTCAATGTGAATTATGGAGATGCTGCCACGGTAACAATAACTTCCAACGATTCGATTTATTGGTTCAAAAACATTGATGACCAAAATTATTTCTTGAAGTCTCATGTTCTTACCACAGAGCCTCTGTACAGCGATACCACATTCTATTTTTCGGCAAATCATGAAGCTCCTGTTTTGAAGATAACAGAATTGCAGTTTAGCAGAACGGCAAGTGTAGATGAGGGTATCACCTCTCCATTGCCTTCATGGGTTACAACAGCAAACGCATACGAAGTAAGTAACTTGGGAGATGGAGATATTGACTTGACAGATTACAAGTTTGTTTACTATTCGGGTACATCTGACAATCTTCCTACCACGGCAACTAAAACTTATACATTCCCTGATGGATATATACTTGCAGCAAACAGCTCTGTTGTGCTGTTACCTGTCAGTGCTACCTCAATATCTCAAGATGGTGTGCTTGGAATTGGAACGGGAACGGTCGCAACCAATAAGAAAACAGGATTTGTAATCAAAGATGCTGCAAATGCCGTTGTTGATGCGGTGGCTGTAAACGGCGGTGCTTTTGTTGCAGCTCACGGAGTGCCTGGTACAATATGGAACGGCTTGTCTTCAAATCTTACATTGACAGGTACAGCCGGCGTTGTGAGAACATCAGCTTCTGCCAACACTCAAGCAGGTTGGGTAAAAGCCTCTGCAACAAATCCGATGACAATAGGAACATACGACAATAGTCTTTCGGTTTATGAGAATAATGGTTGCTTGGGACACAAGGCTGTATGCAACATTCATATTCAAAATACACCAACCTACAATCCTGGAATTGCAGAAGTAAGCATTGTAGGAATAGACCAAGACAGCGTATGTACCCTCGGTTCTGAACAAGTCAAAGTCAAAATTTCCAATATGGGATTGCAGCCTGTTTCAAACATTCCAATATCTTATTGGAGTGTAAAGAACGGAGGAGTGTTTGAACAATATACCGACACATACACGGGAACAATAAACCCATTTGAGTTTGCAGAGTTTGTACTCTCTCAACCTCTAAACCTTGTTGCCAATACAGCAACAACAACCTTTGATGTATTTGCTTGTACTACCTTAGCTGAAGATATTGTTCACGACAATGATACTTCGTCAATACAAATTGTTTCTTTGAAAACTCCTACGGCTCCTTTGTCGTCTGATGTTTCCATTCCGTATGCAAGCTCAACCACATTGACGGCTACAAGTCCGTTTACTACAATTTGGTATGACGACCCTTCAACACACGTCGAGCTGTCAAGAGGTGATTACACTACACCTTTATTATATACTACGGATACTTTCTATGTGGGAGCTTTGCTCGAAACTGCGAGTGTTGAAGTATTGGGAACGGGAACTGCAACCAATACAAGTGATGCAGCACCTACACCATTTGCTTATAGCAAACAACAAGTCAAAGAACAATATTTGTTTAAGGCAGAAGAGTTATCCTCATTGGGAGAGGGTGTAATAACATCTTTGGGTTTCAAGGTCAAGACAGAGAATGCCAATGTTACCATGACCGACTACACTATCAAGATGGGAATGACTAACGAAACGGAACTATCCACTTGGCTTGGCAACTTACAAGAAGTTTACTCCAATTCGGTAACAATAACAAAGACACCTCCAATGTCGGAAGTTTGGAATGACATGAGCTTTGCAACACCATTCTATTATGACGGGGTATCCAACCTTGTTATCGAAGTATGTTACAGCACAACTACAACAACGGGAAAAGTTAAGACTTACAATTCTACAACAGACTTTACTTCAACCATCGTATATCACAGTGCAACTAATAGTGCCTGCCAATATTCCGGAGCTCCGACTGCAACATATACCAAACGTCCTAATATGCAATTTGGAATTAACAAGTATGGTTGTCAAAGCGAAAGGACACAAGTTGTGGTGAATGTTGCACCTGCTCCAAGCTGTGAGGTAGGGTTGCCTCAGGTTGTAGCACCTCAAGACAATGCCATAGTGATGTCAGGTATTGCAACGCCTATACAAGTAGAGCTTAAGAACTTTGGAGCAGATTTATTGTCAAGTGTAGATTTGCATTGGTCAATAAACGGAGTTGAACAAAGCGTTTACAACTGGACAGGTTCATTAGCTCAAAATGCCACAGAGATTGTAACTCTCGGAAACTACACATTCACTTCCGGAGAAGTTGATTTGGTTGTTTGGTTAGTAAAAGATTGCGACAGCGAACACACAAACGACACAGTCAGATCTCATTTCTCCTCATGTATAGGAAATAACAATTCTGAAACAATCGTAACCATCGGACCGGATGCAACAGATAACTACTCTTCGATAGGCAATTTGATGGCAGATTTGACCGCATCGGGTGTTTGCGGACCTATAAGAGTTGAAATTAAGGCAGGCACATACGATGAACAAATCACAATACCCGGCATTTCGGGACTATCAGAAACAAATTACATCAGATTTGTGGGACTTGCTGCCGACAACAGCCAGACAATTTTGACATACACGCCTGCTCCTTCTGTCGAAGACAAATATGTGATAAGCATGGACGGAGTAGAAAACATACATTTTGAGAATTTGACTCTGCAATGTGCCGACACAACTTCGGTAAGCTCTGTAAACATAGAGAACTCATCAAATATCAGCTTTACTAATGTTCAAATGCTTTCTCAAAAGAGCATAACCAACACAATGCTTAGAGTTGCCAAGACATCGGACCTTGTTGTTACTGCAAGCAACTTTGTCGGTTCGGCAATACAATTTGAGGTCTTTGACACGACAAGTTCTTTAACAATGACCAATAACAATTTCTTGGAATTTGGTTTGAGAGGTATCAAGATAGATAAAGCAGAAGATGTGGTATTGACTGACAACTATCTTTCAACAGATACATCAAAAGTTGTTGTAACTGCAATCGACTTATCCAATATTGGCGGAGATCTTCAAGTAATGTCCAACATCATCTACTTAAAGAAAGGAACTGCCGTAAGAACCGGTATATCGTTAAAGAAGATTGTCGCAACACAATTTACACCTGCCTTTGTGGCAAACAATGCAATCTCGATGATAGGTTCTAGAACTTCATCTTCGGCTTTGGCATACGTCGGAATAGACATTGATACCACCGATTGGATGAACGTTTACTACAATACCGTTTACTTAGAGCCGTCAAAGGGCAACAACACAGCATCAAAATGTTTGTCCATAGGCAAAGTTGGTTCCAACATCTTTGTTCAAAATAACAACTTGGACAATAGTGGCAAGGGATATGCCTACTATGTTCAAACTCCGGGTACACAAATTGCACTCTCAAACAACAACAACTACATAACCAACGGAAGTAAGTTCGTATATTGGTTGAGCGACAAATCGACTTTGGCATTGCTTCAAACAGCAAACTCTATGGACGCACAGTCAGTAAGTGTCGAGAACTCGTTTGTCAGTGATTCCGTTTTATCATTGACATTCCCTACTGACATTGTAAGAGTTGCCGAACCGATAGACGATGTTCCGGTAGATATAGAGGGACATTTCAGACCTGTGTCTCCAAAGCCGACAATTGGAGCATACGAATATCAATTTGCAGGCAACGATACAGGTATTCCGAGAATAATTAACCCTGTTCAAGGAGACGAATATGTAGAGGGCGACCCTATGACGGTCGAAGTAGAGTTGAAAAACTTTGGTAATTATAGCATCAGCAGTGTAGATCTTGTTGCAGTACTCAAACCTACAAGAGATTCTGAGACAGCAATTCAAACGCTGAACGAAACATGGACCGGAATGTTGGCATCTTTGCAAACCACAACATATACTTTCACCGGTACTTTCACACCACCATTGAACGACCCATATACAGACGATTTGTATGTAATGGTATATACGGTCATGGACGGCGATACAGTTCCTGTTAATGATACGGCTTACACCTATTTCTTGTCAGTTCCTGCAAAGGATTTGAAATTGGAATCAACAGTACAGATAACAGAACGTTGTGTTTTGAGAGATGTACAGATACAAACCAAGATTAAGAACGTAGGAGAAAGGAACATAGAGCAGGGAGATATTGTTCAACTAACCTATTGGATTGAAGACAGACCTGATTTGACTGTTACCGAAACTTTGACATTCCCATACACCGACATAACCACACAGACACCTTACCAAAATCTGCAACCGGGAGCCTCGTTGACTTACACCTTCAACACCCATGCCGATTTGTATCCTTTGGGAACAGAAGATGTTGCATGGAGATTGTGGACTTGTGTCAAGACTGTGGGCGACAATCAGCAGTTGAATGATACTGCATCGGCAGCAAAGGTTGTCAATTCCAAGGTATCACCACCTGCACCAACCGTTACAGACGACTATATTCCATACGGAACATGGGGACACCCTATGGCAGAACAAGTAAACAACTTGCCAATTAAGTGGTATTCCAATATGAACTCGCCGGATCCGTTCTACTCACCTACAAGCTACAACACATCTAAAGTATATACTACTTCGCAGTTGTTTGACGACACAACATTCTATGTGGGAGTGAACGCCTCGGGAGCATACCCTTGTGCGAGCGACAGAACAGCTGTTACCGTACACTTGGATCCGAGAGCTGCCATCGATGCGTCGGCACACGTTGTTGTTGAACCGCCGGCAGACGCATGGGTATATATGACAACAGGTGATACAATCAAGGTAATGTTGAAGAACTATGGCACACAACCAATCAACAATATACCTATATCATACTCAGTCAAGCCAACCTCACCTTCAACAGCTGAAGCAACCATTGTAAATGAAGTTTGTGCAGAAACCATTCAGCCAAACCAACAATACATTTATACTTTCAATGCTTTGGCAGATATGTCAAATCCGTCAAAGACATACGCAGTGAGAGCATGGACGGATATGCCGGGCGATTATACAGCATTGAATGACACAACCAACGTAACCCTTTCGGTAAGACCAAAGAACGGAGGCACACTATATTGTGCAGGAAACGTAGGTAGTGCAGAAAGTTTGGATATTTCAAGAGTTCAACTCGGAACAATGGATAATCCTACAACACCTTCCGGAAACACCTACTCAAACTTCACAACTGACGAGACTATAACCATGCCTGTTCTTTACAAAGGAGTACCGGACCAGATGAACATACATGTAGAAAACTCCACACCAATGGAAGCGGGTTCTCAAGTTGGAGCATGGGTCAGAGTATTCATTGATTGGGACAGAAACGGAGAGTTTGCAGCCAACGAATGTGTGTTGAGCGACACCGCATATTCGGGAGCTGTTGTTTCGGGAACAATCAACGTTCCGGCAAATACAATCAACGGAATAACCAGAATGAGAGTTATGTTGAAACAAGGAGGAAACCAAGAAGAGTTTTCGGCTTGCGACAATCTCCAAAGGGGAGAGATTGAAGACTACTTGGTATTTGTCAAAACAGCAAAGCAGGTCAATGCAGAGCTTAAACGATTTGTATCGCCGACAGAACTTTCTTCCAACGTACAAACTCCTGTGTCTGTATTGATGCGAAATGCAGGTTTGAACCCTATGACATCTGCCAACATAGTATGGCAGTTCAATGACCAGCCTGCAACAACCTACACTTGGAACGGAAACCTTATGAGTGGAGAAATAGAAGTCGTAAATCTCGGAAACGTAAATCTCAATTTGGGAACAAATACCTTTATTGCATACGTCGATCTTGCGGCAGACGAAGACCGCGACAATGACACGGTAAGAGTAGATTCGTACATATTCAGAACCTTTGTCGTTCCGTATGCAACATCGTTTGACGAGGAGGAAGGCAACGACCACTTCTATGCTTACAATGCGAGTGCGTTAAACCCAACAAACTGTTGGGAAATGGGACAACCGGATGCAGATAACAGTGCAATAAAATCGGCATACTCCGAACCAAATTGTTGGAAGACCAAACTTTCGGGAACACACCCTCAAAACAATGAAAGTATCTTGTATTCTCCAATTTTCGATGTAAACATAGTAAAGCCTGACACTTTGAGCTTCATGTTGAGAATGCACACTAACGCGGGTGCAGCCAAGATGTATGTTGAGTATCTCAACTGGGAAGGCAAATGGGTATTACTCGGAGCAAAAGAAGACGGCTACGGAGACAACTGGTACAATAATGACGACAACTACTTTGATGGAACAAAGTCGTGGACAAAGGTAGTCTATTCATTGAAACACCTCAACTATTTGTTCGGAAACAATTTCCAATTGAGATTTGTTTTCAGCTCTAATTCGGGAGTACGAAAAGATGGATTTGCAATAGATGACTTTGAGATAAAGAGAGCTCAGAGAGAACAAGATGCAGGAATCGTATCGATGATACTCGAACCTACTGCATTGCCAAACTATGGTAGCAACTACTATCCGAGAGTCGGCATTCACAACTACGGAACCCGAGTTTTGGACAACGTCGAAGTATGCTACACTTCCGAAGGATTGTATATCCCTATTTGCGAAAACTTGGTCAATGCAGGCATAGAACCGGGAGAAACAATGGAATATACATTTGAAACAGGAACATACCTCACGGTAGATTCACCTGACCCATTCGGAATCTGTGCATTCACAAGACTAAACCCTACCGATGTTTATTCTGACAACGATTCACTTTGCCAAGACATAGTCATAGGACCATTGCAAAAAGACGTGGGAATAATAAGCATCAACTCACCAAACGCACAAATTGTGTCAAACGACCAAATTGAAGTTGCAATACAAATAAGAAACTACGGATTAGACCCTGTGAGCGAGTTGCCGGTAGCATACTCCGTTCCGGGAGCAGGACAAGTTGAAGAAACAATACATTTCAACCCACCGTTGTACAACGGAGACGAATACGTATATCGTTTCGACAGAACGTTCAGGTCGTCATTTGGAGCAGTTAATTTGAAATGTTGGACAGGACTTGAAGGCGACTACTATCACGACAACGATACCGTATATAAGCGACTTGAAGGAACAAGCTCGACAAGAGACTTGGAAGCCAAGTACATCACCATTGACGATTCGGACCCTAACACCATAGCATTGCAACTTGCATTCATGAATAGGAGTTCGGTGGGAGTTGGCGATATAACCGTGGGATACTTTGTGAACGGCGACAGAGAGAACATCGTTCAAGAGACCTACCGACTTGGTAACACCGTTCCTGCCGGCACATACGGCTATCACAGATTTGAGGCAACACTTCCGAAAGCCAATGCACCATACTCGATAGTTACGGCATTTGTTTCTGCCGATGGCGAAAACGACAGAACGAACGACACCACAAGTGTTCTATATATGGGATACAGAGACGGAGTGGCAGACTCAATATTGATAGAACAAACTTATCTTCCAGATTGCAGAGTACAGTTGAAAGCCCACAACGGAGGTACAATAGGCGGAACAACACAGGTAAGAGCCCATTTGGTACTCAATGGCGACTTTGCAAATCAGATAATCGAAGACTTCACATGGGAGTACGACGAACCAAATCCAAACTTGATAAGATACATGAACTTCACTCAGCGAATACCAAAGAGCGAAGACGGCACATACAACATCATGGCTTGGATTGAGTATCCTTACGATGCCGACCACAGAAATGACACAACTCATGTCTATGCGGTTCGTTCGTATGTAGGTTTGGAAGAGGTGGCAGAGGAACTCACATTCGACTTGGAACAAAACCAACCTAACCCATTTGATGCAGAAACCGCGATAGGCTTCACACTACCTGAGGCAGGCGAGGCAACCCTTACCATAAGCAACAACTTGGGTCAGGTTCTCAAGACAATCAAAGGCACTTATGGAAGCGGACGCAACACCATAGTACTTCGAGACCTCGGTTTGCCGGAAGGAATTTACTACTACACAATGTACTACAAAGAACAGAAGAAAGTACGAAAGATGATAATAACCAAGTAAGATTGGTACTTGTCATGACTAAAACAAGGAGAGCAGAGGGACTGCTCTCCTTGTTTTGTTTTTGAAAAGAAGCCTTTATTTTCTGCAATGCGAATTTATTTCCTAACTTTGCGAACTCGAAACGACATTGTTTCAAACAAATAACTTTAACCATCAAGACATGAAACAAGGAGTATTACAAACAAGCAGCCGAAGCACAAAAGCAAGATTGTTGATAAACGTTTTGTTTGTTCTGATTGTACAGAGCCTTTCGGCACAAAGCACCAACGATTGGGAAAATCAAAGAGTGTTTGCCATCAATCGCACAGCTCACCGAGCAACTTTTGTTCCTTACGAAAGCACAGCCGAAATGCAGAGCGACGAAGCCTACAACTACCCATGGTTGATGCCGCATAGCAACAGCTACCTCAGCCTCAACGGACAATGGCAGTTCATCTTTGCCTCTTCACCCGACAAAAGACCAACTCAGGAAGACATCTTCAATTCCGCACAGTTAAATTGGCAAACGATAAACGTACCCTCATGCTGGGAAATGTATGCTTACGACAAACCGCTCTATGTAAATGTGGAATATCCCTTTGATAACAACCCTCCATACATCAATGTAAAGCAACAATACAAGGGGCAATATGCCGACAATCCCGTCGGAACATATCTCAAACATTTTTCTCTTCCCTCAAAGTGGCAGGGCAAGAGGGTATTCCTTCATTTTGACGGCATATATGGAGCAGCCTACGTTATGTGCAACGGAAAGACTGTCGGCTATTGTCAAGCCGGCAACAACGATGCAGAGTTTGAACTCACCAACTACCTCCGAGAGGGGGACAACACTCTTTGTGTGCAAGTCATTCGCTGGTCCGATGCAGCCTATTTGGAAGGGCAGGACATCTTTCACATGAGCGGATTGCACAGAGACGTATATCTCTATGCCGTAGAACCTATTTATATTTCCAATCACTACATTCACAGCACTCTCTGTGCCGAAAGCAACTATACCTCAGGCACACTGAGCATTGAACTCTCAGCCGACAATCCCACAAAAAGCAAAATAGCCAAGCAATACCAAGTAGAGCTGCTCTCACCAAGCGGACAAACTATTTGGAAGCAAACAAAGAAAGTCAGACTATCTTCGGGAGACAATTCAATATGCTTTGAAAGCGACACCCTTTCTTTGCTCAAACCATGGAGCAGCGAAACTCCCAACCTCTATACCGTTATTATCAGACAGCAAGACAGCAAAGGCAGAGAAGAATTAGTCTTTTCCACAAAGCATGGTTTCAGACAAATCGAAATAAAGGACAACTATGTGTTCATAAACGGCAAACAAGTCTTCTTCAAAGGAGTGAACACACAGGACACACACCCTTTGAGAGGCAGAAGCATAGATGTCAATACCATGCTTTCGGACATCATCATGATGAAGCAGGCAAACATCAACACCATTCGTACAAGCCACTATCCGAGACAGCCCAAGATGTATGCAATGACGGACTATTACGGCATTTATGTCATGGACGAAGCCGACGTGGAGTGCCATTACAACTGGGTAGTAGGCGGAGAGCAGGGCGGCATAACGAACGACACGACTTGGACGGCACAATTTGTCGATAGAACAACAGCCATGGTTCTCAGAGACCGCAACCACCCGAGCATAATCTTCTGGTCTCTCGGCAATGAGTCGGGTGGAGGAGAGAATTTCCGACATACCTACAATGCAGTGGCAGCCTTGGACACAAGACCTATACATTATGAGGGAGCAACACGAGGAGGGACAACCCATACCGACCTTTGGTCCGATATGTACCCACATCTGAATACCCTCATCTACTATACAACTAACGACACACTTAAAAAGCCATACTTTATGTGCGAATATGCTCACGCAATGGGCAATGCAATAGGCAATCTGCAAGACTATTGGGACGAAATAGAGAAAGGACGCAACGCAATAGGCGGTTGTATATGGGATTGGGTCGATCAGGCAATTTATTTCCCTCAGGCAATAAAAGACAACACGCTTACCAAAAACGGATTTGCCTATTATGCGTCCGGATACGACTTTCCCGGACCACATCAGGGCAATTTCCTCAACAACGGCATACTTCGAGCCGACAGAAAGTGGAATGACAAACTCTCTGAGGTCAAACAAGTGTATAGCTACGTCAAATTCCTCTCGTTCGACACCCTTACCAACACACTTACACTGCTAAACAAATATGACTTTACCAACCTTGACCAATTCTATCTTGAATTTGCCATATCGCAAGACGGTTATGAAATATCGCAAGACACTCTTACACTTTGCTCAACAGCCCCCGACGACACATTAAGGCTCATTGTTCCGATAAAATCCGACTTTGACAAAACAAAAGAGTGCTTCCTCAATCTGCAAATCAAACAAAGGACAGCCAACTCTTGGAGTCGTAGGTCCTATACGGTAGCCAAGGCACAATTTCCGCTCAATGCGTTTGAGAAAGCAGCCTTTTCCAAACCGCAAAGCGAAGACGCATTTGACGTAAACGAAACTTCCGACACCCTATGTTTGAAAAGCAGCAACATAGAGATAGCTTTCGATAAACAAAGCGGAGACATACTCTTTTGGAAATACCGAGATTGTGATGTGATTGCCTCCGAAGCAGGCTCGCCACGCTACAACAACAATCGTTGGATAGAGAACGACCGTAGTGGAGACAGCCTTTCTGGCAACATCTCTTCACATTGCCAAATCAATATATCCGAAGACAAAACCATGGCGACAATCCGAGTTGCCACACGTTCGCAAAAGTGCGACAACACCCTTGAATACAAAATTTATCCTTGCGGAGTGGTCGATTTATCGGTCATACTAAGCCCCAAAACTGCCGATTTGAGACGTCTGGGCATCGGAATGACATTCGCAGACGGCTTTGAACAAATAGAATACTTTGCAAAAGGACCATGGGAGAACTATTGGGACAGACAGCAGGGGAGCTTTGTGGGGCGATATGCCACAAGCGTTAGCGAGATGTTCGTTCCGTATGCACACCCTCAGTCTTGCGGCAATCGTACAGGCATGAGAGAAGTGTCTCTATATGACAAAAAGTACACAAAAGGCATAAAGATAGAAGCAGACCACCCGATTTCATTCTCCATGTTGCACTATGACGACACCGATTTTGCCAAAGAAGTACTGCACACATGGGACTTGAAACCACACAAAGAAGTATTTGCACATTTCGATTACCTTCAAAGAGGCTTGGGCAACGGCAGTTGCGGACCTCAAACCATAGAAAAATACCACGTGCCTTCTTCCGGAACATACACTTTCTCACTCCGTTTTTCTCCGCTCTGACAACGGCAAAATAAAACGGCGATTTACTGAAATAAAACGGCGTTTTGTCAGACTGAAACGCCGTTTTATTTTCGCAAAACGGCGTTTCATTTTAATGCTTTCAAATCTCTGTAAATCAGAGTGGTGAAAACGCCAATCTGACAATCCTTTCGGAAACAATGTCTGCCGCTTTGCTCAAAGCAATATGGCAATTTACAATGGCAATACACACAAAATGCAAAATAAATCACTACCTTTGCAGAGTAAAACGATTGATAAACATAGTAAGAACAAAGAAGAAGAGAAGAAATAGTTAAAAGATATAGTATTAAGCGTTTGCTATTTGTTTGGTAACACTGAAACGTAGGAAATTTCATTTGATTACACCGAGAACAGATTGTGAACGACCACCATGCGTGGGCGTTTTTGTCTGTGTAATTCGGTTTCCTACGACCGCAGTGTTGGGCAAAAATGTCCACGTTCTGCGTTCGTAGGAGACATTTGGCATATCGCATTGTAAAATAGAAAGGTTTTCAAAAATATACAGAAGGAATTGCTCAAAGGATAGAGGGATTAAGTTGATGGATTTGCTGTAATTTCGTCTTGAAATTATCGAAAAACAAGAAAAAATTATCGAAAAACGATAAAAAATTTGGCAGATTGGAAAAACTGACGTATTTTTGCATCGTCAAATTTGAGAAACATGAATGAGAAAAGAAAGATAGTTAGTTTCAAAACAATGAAGTGGTTGTTCGATATTATACTTGTAATATTGGTTGCCACGCTTGCTCTTTTGCTTTTGAGTTCGGTGCTTGACATTGCGGGAGACAGAGAGAGCGTTTCGGGAATTGCAATGGTGAGCGGCAACAAGGCCGATACCATTACCCTTGTTGGCGATACCGACACCTCAATCAGCAGTGTGCATTCTGCTTTGAAGCCTATGGGAATAAAAGTACAATACAATGTAAGCTCCGAACAATACAAGGGTGTGCTGATTGTGTGGAAGATATTGTACTTTCTTACTCTCAACCTTATGATGTTGTTTTTTATATTCGTGCTTTTTCAAATCAGAAACATCATTCGTAGTGTTTATCGGGCAATGGGAAACGAGAAAACCAACATTACCAACTGCGTTTTCAGCCACAAGAACATCAGACGTTTGAGATATATAGCTTATGGTTTTATTATCATGCCTTTCATAGAGCTTGGAAATTACTATTTGGACAAATACTTCCTATCACACTTCATCAAGATTAAGGACATAACCATTTCTCCGATTGTAGATATAAGTAGTATATCTTGGGATTATATATTGGTAGGATTACTTTTCATCGTTTTGATTGAGGTATTCAGACGAGGTATAGTATTGCAGGAGGAAAATGATTTGACGGTTTAACGAAAGAGAAGGGGTTTGTGATATGGGAATAGTGGTAAATTTGGACGAAGTGATGGCAAAACGCAAAATTTCTTTGGGGGAACTCTCTTCAAAGGTCAATGTAACGCCTGCCAATATGTCTATTTTGAAAACGGGAAAAGCAAAAGCGATACGTTTTTCGACCTTGGAGGCGATATGCAAGGCATTAAATTGCCAACCGGGGGATATTTTGGAGTACGAAAATGAAGAAAATACAGATAACAAATAATAAATTTAACAACAAACAAATTCAAAAGCTATGAGAAACAGAGTTTTTTTAGCATTGGCGTTGTGTATCACATTGGTAACAACGGGATTTGCTCAAAACAAGAAGGCTGCAAAGGTCAATATTAACGAGCAAATCAAATTGAACGGAAAGGTAAGGACTGGAAAACTTGCCAACGGACTTACCTATTTTATCAGATCGAACAACAAGCCTGCAAACAGAGCAGAATTTCAAATTGCAATCAATGCAGGAAGTGTGTTGGAAGAGCCAAACGAAGTGGGTTTGGCACACTTTACCGAACACATGAACTTCAATGGTTCGAGACAATACCCCGGCAATTCGATGATTAGCGAACTGGAAAAGCAAGGTATTGTGTTTGGTAGAGAAATCAACGCTTATACAGGTTTCGATCAAACGGTTTACACTTTGACTTTGCCGACTGACAACAAGGAATTGTTCGACATGGGATTAAAAATTCTTGATGGTTGGGCATTCGGAGCTTTGATGACAGGAGAGGAAATCGACAAAGAAAGAGGTGTTATCATCGAAGAGTGGAGAATGGGTCAAGGAGGAAGCGAGCGTTTGAGAGCAAAAACATGGGGAACTATGCTCAAAGGCAGCAAGTATGCCGAAAGACTTCCTATCGGAACTCTTGACAGATTGCAAAACTTTGTATATGACGATATCAGAGGCTTCTACAAAAAATGGTATCAACCTGACAACATGGCTGTAATTGTTGTCGGAGACTTTGATGCAGACGAAATGGAACAAAAAGTGATAGACTTTTTCACCATGGTTCCTGCTCCTTGCACTCCTACGCAAAGACCTGTATATACAATCGACAACAATGTTGAGCCGCTTGTATGTGTTGCAACCGACAAAGAAGCAACCTCAACATCGGTACAAATGTTCTACAAACACCCTGCAAAAGAAGTCAAAACCATTGGCGACTTCCGTGAACAACATTTGCTTTACAACTTGTTTGAAATCATGCTTAGCGAGCGTTTGAGCGAGCTTGCAGAAAAGAAGGCTTGCCCTTACATGAACGCATACGCAGGTTACGGAGGATTTTTGGCACGTCCTGTTGCTGCATACCAAATATATATAACAGCCAAAGAGGGTAAAGTGATGAATGCAATCGAGACTGTAATGTTGGAAAATCGTCGTTTGCAACAACACGGATTCTTGCAAAGCGAACTTGACCGTGCAAAAGAAGCTCTTCTTGAACAATATGCACAAGCAGCAAAAGAAGAGAGCAAGACCGAAAGCAGCAAAATAGCAGCAGAATTGGTTGATTACTTCTTGGAAAATACCCCTATGCCCGGAGCAATCATGGAAAACAAATGGGCAAAAGCCTTGATGGACGATATTACATTGGAAGAAGTGAACGCTCTAATCAACAAATGGATAACAGAAGAGAACTTCATCTGCACCATATCAATGCCGGAAAAGAAGGGTGTCAAAGTTCCAAAAGAAGCAGATGTGTTGAAACTAATCGAAAAGTGCAAAAAGGCAAATACCAAAGCATGGATTGATAACACCAAAACAGAACCTTTCTTTGCTCAAGAAGTAAAAGGAGGCAAAATAATCTCAACAAACAAGAACGAAAAGTTCGATTACACAGAATACACACTAAGCAACGGAGCAAAAGTAATCATCAAAAAGACCGACTTTAAGAACGATGAGATACTTGTTTCTGCACAATCGGCAGGAGGAACCTCGATGTACGAAGACAAAGACATGATTAACGCACAATTTGCAGCAAACATTATTGACCAATGCGGTATCGGAACATACGACCACAGCCAGTTGATGAAATTCATGAAAGGAAAGAACTTTGGACTCAGCCCTGAAATTGGCGAATTGCAAGAAGGACTTTCCGGAAGTTGCTCTCCAAAAGATTTTGAGACCCAGTTGCAATACATGTATATGTTCTTTACAGCACCAAGAGCCGACAAGGAAGTGTTGGACAACACAATAGACAAGTTGAAAACCCAAATCAACATGGTAAAGAACATGCCGGAGTTCGCATTCCAAGAAGAATGGATAAAATCAATGTATCCAAAAGACAAACGAAGCATAATGATACCTACCGAAGCTCAGTTGAAGCAAATGGATATCAACAAAATGTTGAAGATATTCAAGGAAAGATTTTCAGATGCTTCAGATTTCACTTTCACATTTGTAGGAAATATTGACGAAAAGACCATGTTGCCATTGATAGAGAAGTATATCGGAGGACTACCTTCGACAAACGGCAAGAAAGCTGAGAAATGGCAAGACCGTTCGACCGACTTTGCAAAAGGAGTTGTGAAAAAAGATGTCTATAAAGGCGAAGCAGATAAGGGATTGATGACAATCACATTCAAAAATCCGTTCACATGGAACGACAAAGAGCGTTTGGCAACAAGAGCGTTGAACAACGTATGTTCAATCAAACTTACCGAAGTAATCCGTGAGGAACTCGGAGGAACATATTCTCCATCTTTCAGCCTCGATTATGACAAATATCCTAAGGCTGAGGCAACAACGATGTGTTACTACACCTGTGATCCTTCGACGGTTGATAAATTGACCGATGCAACCTTTGAAGTGTTGGATCAAATCATGAAAGAAGGACCTACAGAAACAGATCTTGCAAAGGTAAAAGAGCAGTTGATTTCGGGAAGAACAACTCAACTCGAAAGAAATGGCTACTGGTTGAGCGTAATTCCGGGTTCAAAATGGTACGGATACGAACTTCAAACATTGGAAGAATATACTAATGCAGTAAATGCTTTGACAGTAGAAGATTTGAAAGCAGTTGCACAAAAATACTTGAAGCATGACGAATATGTAAGAGTATCTTTGAAGCCTGAATCGATGAATCCAAGCAAGAAGTAGAGCTTATTCTTTCATAATATTTTATTGGACGGAAGGTGCTTTGAGTACCTTCCGTTTTGTGTTTTATATTTACCTTTGCACAATCAAATAACGATGAAATGACAGCAACAAAGAAAACACCAATCATTCTCAACAAAGGACAAATGAGCCAAAACAAAGATATGTATTCTCGTTGGGGGATAAAAATTCCGCTTGTTTTCTCTTTTGTCAATGCCTTTGTGATAACGCTTTTCGGAATAATCGGCACATTTTTTGCCCAATGGTTCATCTCATTTATAGACAGCGTCGAACTTCCTTCGATAATGTACTTTTGGAAAGAGAACTTGAAATACCTTCTTGGTGCAAACATTATTTTTTACATCTTCATGTTCATTTTGGGAATGATTTTGTTCTATGCTTGTCTGCTAATGTGGAATGGTCATCGCACGGGAGTAAACCTTTATGCCATAGGCAAGAGTGCCACATTGCTCTTGCCGATATTGTTTTTTTCTCTCAGGGGAGTGGCAATAGGGGACATAATGATAGGAGTGCTTTTCATTGCTTACTATTACCTATATATGTTCCGCCATTTGATGACTTCCCCAAGTCAAAAGACTGACTAACCGAACAAAACAAAGATTTGTTTTGAGAAAGTGCGTGGCTATTCTCTCTTTCTTTGATTGAGGATTTCTATCTTGACTTTCAGATGATTATGAAACGGCGATTTGCCGAAATAAAACGGCGTTTTATTTCAATAAGACGGCGTTTTGGAAAAATGAAACGGCGTTTCATATTTTCTATTTTTGGATTTGCAAGTGGTTGAAAATCAA